>ERZ827524.61-NODE-61-length-145487-cov-255.320658_pt1 | contig 145487 bp, 144 predicted proteins | sample MGYA00519702_ERZ827524 | MGnify/ENA primary metagenome ERZ827524 (study PRJEB31778, sample SAMEA3449341) | human gut metagenome | biome: human gut; feature: human-associated habitat; material: faeces | place: United Kingdom | collected 2010/2012 ...
AGGTTGTTGTGTTACTAATGAGTATGGTCCAGTTGAACGAGCATGTATTTTGTCATCAACTAAGTGGTGAAGTTTTAACATATACATTACACCAACTGTAATTGGTTTATCAAATGGTTCTCCTGTTCTTCCATCATAAAGTATTGTTTTACCATCTTCTGATAGTCCAGACTCTTTTAATAATTTTACTATATCTTCTTCTGTTGCACCGTCAAATACTGGTGTTGCAACTTTTATTCCTAGTAATCTTGCAGCTGCACCTAGATGAACTTCCAAAACTTGACCTAAGTTCATACGAGAAGGCACACCTAATGGGTTTAGAACAACATCAACTGGTGTTCCATCTGGCATAAATGGCATATCTTCAACTGGTAATATTCTTGAAATAACACCTTTGTTACCATGACGTCCAGCCATTTTGTCTCCAACTGATATTTTTCTTTTTTGAGCTATATATACTCTAATTACTTCATTTACTCCAGGTCCAAGTTCGTCTGAATTGTCTCTATTGTAAACTTTTACATCTACTATTGTTCCAGCTTCTCCATGTGGTACTCTTAAAGATGTATCTCTTACTTCTCTTGCTTTTTCTCCAAATATTGCACGAAGTAATCTTTCTTCTGCTGATAACTCTGTTTCTCCTTTTGGAGTAACCTTTCCTACTAATATATCTCCTGGTCTTACTTCTGCACCAATCCTTATAACTCCGTTTTCGTCTAAGTCTTTTAAGTTTTCTTCACCTATATTTGGAATATCTCTTGTTATTTCTTCTGCTCCAAGTTTTGTATCACGGCATTCACAATCATATTCTTCTATATGTATAGATGTATAAACATCTTCTTTTACTAATCTTTCACTTAATAATATAGCATCCTCGTAGTTATAACCTTCCCAAGTTGTGAAAGCTATAAGAACATTTTTACCAAGTGCCATTTCTCCATTTTGTGTAGAAGGTCCATCTGCTATTACATCTCTTGCTTTAACTTTTTCTCCTTTTACAACTATTGGATGTTGGTTAATACATGTTCCACCATTTGTTCTTTTGAACTTACGTAATCTGTATGTATCTTTTTCTCCTGATTTTGTTTTTATAATTATTTCGTCACCAGTAACTTTTTCTACTACACCATCATGTTTTGCAAGTACTGTTATTCCTGAGTCTTTTGCTGCTTTATATTCTATACCTGTTCCAACTATTGGCGAATCTGTAATCATTAGAGGAACTGCTTGACGTTGCATGTTTGCTCCCATTAATGCACGGTTAGCATCATCATGCTCTAAGAATGGTATCATAGCTGCACCAACTGATACTAATTGTTTTGGTGATACATCTACGTAATCTACTCTATCTGGTTCAACTTCTGTTACTTCATCTAAGTATCTTACCCTTACCATCTTATTTTTGAATTTTCCGTCTTTTGTCATTGGCTCTGTTGCTTGTGCTATAACGCATCCATCTTCTTCGTCAGCTGTCATATATACAACTTCGTCTGTTATTTTGTGTGTTTTTGGATCTATTTTTCTATATGGTGTTTCTACAAATCCATATTCATTTATTACTGCAAATGTTGAAAGTGCAGAAATTAATCCAATGTTTGGTCCTTCTGGAGATTCTATTGGGCAAAGTCTTCCATAGTGTGTATAGTGAACGTCACGTACTTCGAATCCTGCTCTTTCTCTAGAAAGTCCACCAGGTCCTAATGCTGAAATTCTTCTTTTATGTGTTAATTCTGATAATGGGTTTGTTTGGTCCATAAATTGTGATAATTGTGAACTACCAAAGAATTCTCTTATTGATGATGTTATTGGTTTTGTATTTATTAATGTTTGTGGTGTTATAACATCTAAGTCTTGTATTGTCATTCTTTCACGAACAACTCTTTCTAATCTTGTAAGACCTATTCTAAATTGGTTTTGTAGTAATTCACCAACACATCTTATACGTCTATTTCCTAAGTGATCTATATCATCAACTTTTCCTAAATCATATTGTAAGTTTAATAAGTAGTTGATTGATGAAATCATGTCTTCTGTTACAATATGTTTTGGTACTAATTCTTCTTCTCTTTCTTCTATTACTTTCTTTAAGTCTTTTTCTTCTGTGTTGTCTAAAATATTTTTTAACACTTCGTAATTTACTAGTTCTTTAATTTTTATTCCTAGTTTTTCTGTGTCTACATATGAATGGATATCTACTGTTCCATTCCCTATTATTCTTACTTTTTTGTCATTTACTTTTACATCAACAATGTTTATTCCTGAGTTTTGAATTTCTTTTGCTACTTCTTTTGAAATAACACTATCTTTTTCTACTAATATTTCTCCTGTTTCGTTATTCATTATGTCGTTAAATGCTACTTGTCCAGCAATTCTTGATGCTAAATTTAATTTTTTATTAAATTTATATCTTCCTACTTTTGCTAAATCATATCTTCTTGGATCAAAGAATAAATTGTTAAATAAGTTTCTTGCTGCATCTACTGTTGGAAGTTCTCCTGGTCTTAATTTTTTGTATATTTCTACTATTGCTTCTTCACTTGTTTTTACTGTGTCTTTTGCTATAGTAGCAAGTATTTTTTCATCTTCTCCAAATAGTTCAACAATTTGGTCATCTGTAACTAATCCAATTGCTCTTAAAAGAACTGTTACAGGTAATTTTCTTGTTCTATCTATTCTTACATAGAATATGTCATTGCTGTCTGTTTCATACTCTAGCCATGCTCCTCTAATTGGCATAACCGTAGCCTTGTACAATTTTTTACCAGCTTTATCATAGTCTGATTCATAATAACATCCTGGTGAACGTACTAATTGGCTTACTACAACTCTCTCTGCACCATTTATTACGAATGTACCACTGTCTGTCATTAATGGGAAATCACCTAAGTAAATTTCTTGTTCTTTTATTTCTCCTGTTTCACGATTAATAAGCCTTACTTTTACATGTAATCTTGTAGAGTAAGTTGCATCTCTTTCTTTTGCTTCTTCTAATGAATATTTTGTTTTTTCTTCCATGTAATAATCGAAAAATTCAAGAACTAAATTTCCAGAGTAATCAACGATTGGTGAAATATCTTTTAATACCTCTCCTAATCCTTCTTTTACAAACCAATCATAAGAATCTTTTTGAACTTCAATAAGATTTGGCATTTCTATAAAATCGCCAATTCTTGCAAATGTTTTTCTTGTTGTCTTTTCATAATTTAAGTCTGTTAGCAAATAAATCAACTCCCTTTTTTGATGTGGGAAGTGTGCTTTTTGCACTTCGCACTTCATAATTATTGTTTGAGCAGATATATTTATGTAGAAATAAAATTCTAACTTTTATTAAATAAAGTCCCTCTTAAACATTAGTATATTATAGTCCTCAAAACCTTACTGCCCTAAATCGATTTTGATTTTTATTACATTGACTAAATGTTTAATTCCTCTTTACTTAATTTTTGAGCAATACAAAAAAGTGTAGGAGATTTTATTATTTTTTAACTCTATGGACGTCTGTAAGTCTTACGTCCCTACACTTTTTTAAATTATCTAATTATACTACTTTTATTGCTTATTTTAATCACCCTTAATATATAAGAGCTACATATTTCCAATTTACAAAATATGTGCCATATAATAATATCATAGGTAAATGTGGATTGTCAACAATTTGTAAAATATTTTTTATATTTTCTTATTTTAATCAATTAATTCAAAGCCCATATGTTTTTGTAATTCTATATTTATTATTTTTCTTAAATACAAATTATTTTCTTTACAATATTTTTGTATTGCATTTTCTGTTTCTGCTCCAAATTTTCCATTAGGATTTCCGGACAAAAAAGCCTAATTCTTTTAATTTTTTCTGAATTTCCATTACATCTGCTCCATACATTCCAGATTTTAAATCTCTAAATCCTTTACCAAATGGTCCATATACTCCGTCTACAATTGTAACCTTTGTTCCAACCGGCACTATTTTATATAGTTCTGCAACTTCACTGTTATTCATTCTTATACATCCATGTGAGCTCGCCCATCCTACTGAATGTGGATCTAGCGTTCCATGTATTCCAAATTTTCCCCATGGTACATTAAGTCCAAGCCAACTCCCGTCCAAATCCTTCTCCCCATTTTGCTTTTGATGTTACAGTCCATGTTCCTATTGGCGAAGGTGTAGACCATTTTCCTCCTGAGCATTTATATTCTTTTTTTAATTCGCCATTTTCAAATAAATATAATTTTGAGTCTTCTACATCAACTAGTATTTTATATTTTTGTTTATTATTAGATGACGTTGCAACAACTTTTGCATTTTCTACTTTGTTTTTTATTACTAATATACTTACAACTATAGTAGTTAATAGAATTAATGTTTTTAATATTGTTCTTATTTTAAACACTTTAATCATAATATAAATTATATTTTAAATTAATTAAATAAATGCATAAATTATTTTTTGGTTATTTATTAGTTTTGGAAATTAATTGTTAATGATATTTACTGAATTTAAAAAATCTCTAGAATGGTGAAAAACATTTAAGATATAAATGTTAGAATTAACTTTATAAAGATTTCTATATGATTTATATATTAGTTCTCTGAAATTTGTGTTATCAAATTCCGGGATTTTTCTTCCCATGTATGGAAACATTAGTAGATATTCTGTTTTGTTAATTATTTCATTTATTGTGCTTATTATACATCCAAAGGAAAAAACTGTCAATTGCTTTTTTGACAGTTTTTCAAATCTTATTTTTGTAAATTATATGTTATATTTGTTTCTCTTATGATACGTTGTATGTAATAGTTCGTGTGCTTTATGGCTACCTGGTTCTTCTAGGAATTCTTTATACAATTTTTTAATTGTTGGATTTTCGTGTGATTTTCTTATTGTACTTTTTTCGTCAATATCATATAAGCAATCTGCTCTTAATTTTCTTATATCATATTCACTTCTTTGTTTTGATGTTTTAATTGGCTGTCCTCCACCCATTACACATCCTCCTGGACAAGCCATTATCTCTACAAATTGATATTCTGCTTTTCCTGATTTTATTTCTTCCATTATTTTTTGTGCATTTGCTAAACCATGTGCTACTGCAACTTTTACTTCGTTATCTCCAATTTTTACTGTTGCTTTTTTTATTCCTTCTTCTCCTCTTACTGCTTCAAAATCTAATTTTTTTAGTTCTTCACCTGTTATTGTTTCATATGCTGTACGAAGTGCTGCTTCCATTACTCCTCCTGTTGTTCCAAATATAGCTCCCGCACCTGTTGCTTCTCCCATTGGGTCGTCAAATTCGCTATCTTCTAATTCCACAAAATCTATATTTGCTTGTTTTATCATTCTTGCAAGTTCACGTGTTGTAAGTACTGCATCTACATTATCTAATTCTTCGTTTTTCATTTCTTCTCTTTGTCTTTCGAACTTTTTAGCTATGCATGGCATTACAGATACAACAAACATCTTCTTTGGAGCTATTCCAGCTTTTGAAGCATAATACGATTTTAATATTGCTCCAAACATTTCATGTGGTGATTTACAACTTGATAAATGTGAAAGTAATTCTGGATAATTCATTTCTATGTATTTTACCCAACCAGGGCTACAAGATGTAATCATTGGTAACGTTCCACCTTGTGTAAATCTTTGGATAAATTCGTTTGCTTCTTCCATTATTGTTAAATCTGCACCAGTATTTGTATCAAACACTTTATTAAATCCTAATTTTTTAAGTGCTGTTACCATTTTTCCTGTTACATTTGTCCCTATTTTCATTCCAAATTCTTCTCCAAGTGCTGCTCTAACTGCAGGTGCTGTTTGTACTACAACAAATGTATCTTCATCTTTTAGCTTTTCCCATACTAAATCTGTGCTATCTTTTTCGCGAAGTGCTCCAACTGGGCATGCTGTAATACATTGCCCACAAAATGTACAGTTAACATCATTTAAACTATGGTCTCCAACTGTTGATACACAAGAGCTAAACCCTCTGTTTACACAATCTATCGCTCCTATTTTCTGAACTTTTTTACATGTTGATATGCATCTTCTACAAAGTATACATTTATTAAAATCTCTTACTATTGAAGGTGACAAGTCATCTATTTTGTGAACTGATTTTTCTCCTTCATACTCAACATTCATTACATTAAATTTCATTGCTAGTGTTTGTAACTCACAACTTCCATTTCTTGTACATGTTAAGCAATCTCTTTGATGATTAGATAATATTAAATCTAGTATTACTCTTCTTGCTTCCATAATTTGCTTTGAGTGTGTATGTACTACCATCCCCTCTTCTGCTTGTTGAATACAAGATGTTGCAAACCCTCTTCTTCCTTCTACTTCTACTATACAAATTCTACAATCTCCTATTTCATTTATTTCTTTTAGATAGCATAAGGTTGGAATATCTATATTTGCTTTTTTAGCTGCTTGAAGTATTGTTGTACCTTTTGGCACTTCTACATCTATTCCATCTATTTTTAGGTTAATCATTTCTGACATACTACTTCTCTCCCTTCTGTTCTGGGCAGTCACAGAGGTCTGCCCCTACACATCAATTTTTGCGAAGTTTAACAACGCAAGATGAATTTTTTTACTTAGATATAGCTTTAAATGGGCATTTACTAATACATGTACCACATTTAATACAAACATCCTCATCTATTTTGTGTGGTTGTTTTACTTCTCCTGTTATTGCATTTACTGGGCAATTTTTTTTACAAATTCCACAACCCCTACATTTTTCTGGGTCAATTTCTATTGCTCTTAATGCTTTACATTCTTTTGCAGGACATTTTTTATCTCTTATATGTGTAATGTATTCATCTCTAAAATATTTCATTGTGCTAAGTACTGGGTTTGGTGCTGTTTGGCCAAGTCCACATACAGAAGCTTTTTGTATTGTTTTTGCAAGTCTTTCTAATTTTTCTAAATCTTCTGTTTCTCCGTTTCCTTCTGTAACTTTTTCTAGGATTTCTAGCATTCTTTTAGTTCCAATTCTACATGGGGTACATTTTCCGCATGATTCATCTACTGTAAATCCTAAATAGAATTTTGCAAGATTCACCATACATTTTGTATCATCCATTACAATTAGTCCACCAGATCCCATCATTGAACCTATTTGCGATAATGATTCATAATCTATTGGTGTATCCAGATGTTCTGCTGGTATACATCCACCTGATGGTCCTCCTGTTTGTGCTGCTTTAAATTTATGCCCTCCAGGAATTCCTCCACCTATATCGAATACAATTTCTCTTAAAGTTGTTCCCATTGGTACTTCTACAAGCCCTACGTTTACAACATTTCCACCTAATGCAAATACTTTTGTTCCTTTTGATTTTTCTGTTCCTATTGAGCTATACCATTTTGCACCATTTAAAATTATTTTTGTTATATTTGCATATGTTTCTACGTTATTTATTAGTGTTGGCTTTTGCCATAATCCACAGTTTGCTGGGAATGGTGGTTTTAATCTTGGCCTACCACTTCTCCCTTCTATTGATTCTAAAAGTGCTGTTTCTTCTCCACAAACAAACGCACCTGCTCCAAGTCTTATTTCTAAATCAAAGCTAAAGTCTGTTCCAAATATATTTTTACCTAATATTCCATATTCTTTTGCTTGATTTATTGCAGTTTGAAATCTATGTACAGCTATTGGATATTCTGCTCTTACATAAATATATCCTTTATTTGCACCAACTGCATATCCAGCAATCATCATTGCTTCTATTACAGAGTGTGGATCACCTTCTAATATGCTCCTATCCATAAATGCACCTGGATCTCCCTCGTCCGCATTACATACTACATACTTTTGATCTCCTTCTGCTATTTTAGTAAAATACCATTTCTTACCTGTTGGGAATCCTGCTCCACCTCTACCACGAAGTCCAGAATCTGTTATTTCATTTATAACATCATCTTGACTCATTTCAAATAATACTTTTTCCAATGCTTTGTACCCATCAAATGCTATATACTCATCAATATTCTCTGGATCTATTATTCCACAATTTTTTAATGCAATTCTTTCTTGTTTTTTATAAAAAGTTAATTCATCTAATCTTTGAACTACTGAATTGTTAATATCTTTACAAAGCAATCTCTCTACTGTCTTTCCTTCTAAAATATGCGTATTTATTATCTCTTCACAATCTTCTGGTTTTACCATAGCATAAAAAGTATCCTCTGGCCTTATTATAACTATTGGTCCTTTTGCGCATAGTCCAAAGCAACCAGTTTGTATAACTCTTACATTTTTTATGCCCTTTTCATCTATTATTTTTCTAAAATTCTCTATTATTTTAGGTGATTTAGAAGATGTACATCCTGTACCATGACACACTAAAATATGTTTTTCTCTTGTATTTGCTTTTAAATTAACACGTAAATCAAGTTCTTTTCTTTTTTCTTCTCTTATTTTTCTTATTTCTTCTAGTGATTTCATTTTGACCTCCTATAATATAAATTTTAGCAATTTCTTTGAGGTGCGGGTCGCCGATGGCGGCGACCCCTACAGGTCTATTTTCCATCAATTGCTTTACATTATCTATTTTTGTATTCTGCAATTACCTTTTCCATTAATTCTGGTGTTGCTTTTCCATAAACTTCTTCATTTACTGTAAATACTGGTGCTAATCCACATGCTCCTATACATCTTGTTGCTTCTAGTGAAAACTTTCCATCTTCTGTTGTTTCTCCTACGTCTATTTTTAAAATTTCCTTTGCTTTATCTAATACTTTCTCTGATCCTTTTACAAAGCATGCTGTCCCTAAACATACTGCTATATTATATTTTCCTTTTGGTTTTAATGTAAATCTTGCATAAAATGTAATCACACCATAAATTTCAGCAAGTGGAATGTCTAAATATTCTGAAATCGATATTTGAGAATATTTTGGAATGTATCCATAATTCTCTTGAACTTCATTTAATATTTGTATTAAATTACTTTTGTCTTTTGAATATTTTTCTAGGATGCTGTTCATCTCTTCATCTTTTGGATTATTTCCACAACTACAATCCATTTTTTTACCCCCTATTTTTGAATTTTTTCTTCAAATCTATCTTTTTTGATTTCTTTTGGTACTTCGATTGGATATTTCCCTGTAAAACATCCCATACAAAAATCATCTATATTACATCCTTTTGTTATTTCTTTTAAATTGTCTATGCTTAAATATTCTAAGGTGTCTGCTCCTATAATTTCTCTTATTTCTTCAACAGTTCTTCCATTTGCAATCAGGTTTTCTTTGCTATCTATGTCTGTTCCGAAATAGCATATATCTATAAATGCTGGTGCTGCAATTCTTAAATGAATTTCTTTTGCTCCTGCTTTTCTAAGAGTTTTTATTATTCCTATTAATGTATTTCCTCTTACAATTGAGTCATCTATTAATACTATTCTCTTTCCCTTTATGCTATTCTTTAATGGATTTAGTTTTAATGCTACTAATTTTTTTCTTTTGTTTTGTGTGTTCTGTATAAATGTTCTTCCTATATATTTACTTTTTGTAAATACTAAATCATATGGTATTTTTGATTCTTTTGAATATCCTAATGCTGCATCTATTCCTGAATCTGGTACTGCTGCTACAATATCAGCATCAACTGGCATTTGTGTTGCTAAAAATCTTCCTGCTTTTTCTCTAAATTCATGTACACTCATTCCTTCTAATATTGAATCTGGTCTTGCAAAATATATATATTCAAATACGCACATTCCTTTTTTCTCTTTGCTATCATAGTCTATTGATTTTACTTTTCCATCTTTTACTACAACTATTTCTCCTGGCTTTACATCTCTTATAAATTCTGCGCCACATATATCTAATGCACAGCTTTCTGAAGCAAACACAATATCATCACCTAATTTTCCCATACACAATGGTCTAAATCCTTGTGGATCTCTACATGCTATCAACTTTTGAGGTGACATTATTATTAAAGAATATGAACCTTTCAAAACTTTCATTGTATTTGCAATTGCCTCTTCTGTTGATTTTGCTTTTAATCTTTCTCTTACAATAATATGGCAAATAACCTCTGTATCGCTTGTTGTTGTAAATATTGCTCCATTATCTTCTAATTCTTGTTTTAATTCTATTGCATTAGTAATATTTCCATTATGTACTACTGCCAAATTTCCTTTTTTATGTCTTATTACTATTGGTTGGGCATTTTCTCTTTTAGCCGAACCCGTTGTTGAATATCTAACATGTCCTATTGACATATTTCCTTCTGGAAGATTATCTAAAACCTCATTAGTGAACACTTCTGAAACTAATCCTGGTTCTTTATGATAAGATATTACTCCATCAGTATTTACTGCAATTCCACAGCTTTCTTCTCCCCTGTGTTGTAAACCAGATAAACCTATGCAAGTCATATATGCAAGTTTTTCAGGTTTGTTTGAGTATACTCCAAATACTCCACATTCTTCTTTGACATTATCAAACATTAAAAGTTCCTCCATTATAATTTTTAACATAGATTTATTATAATTGTAAATTTTAAAATTGTATATAGTTTTTTAAAATTTGACATTTTTTTCTGTTTTTATTATTTTAATTTTTGAGAAAATATATTGCAAACTTTGTAGGGGTCGCCGTCCTCGGCGACCCGCAGTTAAATTGTTGTAAACTATGTATATTGCAAAGCCTACGATGTCTTCGGGTCGCCCGGGAGTGCGACCCCTACAGCGTTTGTAATAAATCCCACCTCTCACATCAATTAAACAAACTCCAATTTGTCTTTTTCTATTTATAATGTTATAATTCTATTATATTTTGAAAGGTCGTGTTTTTATGTATAATTTAGTAGTTTTTGCTTCTCGGAAATGGTTCTACTTTGCAAGCTATTATTGATAGTATAAATACTCGGAGATTTAAATGCCAAAATTAATCTAGTTGTTTCTGATAATCCAAACTCTTATGCTCTTGAGAGAGCTAAAAGCAGTAATATTCCAACTTATGTTATTGTTGGAAAGAGCAAAGAAGAAATTGATACAGAACTAGATAATGTTTTGAGCAATTATAGTATTGATTTGATTGTTTTAGCTGGTTATTTAAAATTAATTGGCAATAGGTTAATAAGCAAATATACTATTATAAATACTCACCCATCACTTTTACCTAAATTTGGTGGTAAGGGGATGTATGGTATGAATGTTCACAAAGCAGTTGTAGAAGCAAAAGAAGAATTTAGTGGTCCTACTGTCCATTTCGTAAATAGTAATTATGATGAGGGAAATATTATAGCTCAGGCAAAAGTTAAACTTTCAGCTGATGAAACAGCAGAAAGTTTAGCAAAAAAAGTTCAATCTGTTGAAAAGCTCCAATTAATTGAAGTATTAAAAAACTTTATCAAAGGCAAAGCAAATTAGTTGTAAACTAAAATAACCAGTCATTTAGACTGGTTATTTATTTAAATATTTTTATATTTTTTATAGTTTATATATGCAAGAACAGAAATTATTGCTAGTATAAATATTACTGGTATTGTATCTTCTATTCCTGTGTATGGAACTTCATTACTTGCTATATTAGCATTTTTGTTTTTATTTTGTTTAACTTCACTTTTGGGTATATCCGAAACTATAGGTGTTCCATCTTTTGTAGGTTCTTTTATTGTTAAGCTTATGCTAGCGTCTGAAATGGCATCTCCCTTTGGAGTATCTGTTGTTGTATCTCCTGTTGTTTCTGGTCCAAAAACCTCTATATCTGATAAAAGAACTTTTGTAGTAGTTCCTGCAACACTATCCTTTACTTTTAATTTTATTTTTCCTATTATTTGTGACTCACCTGGTTTTATTTCTTTTGCTCCATTAGAATCACTAGAAAATTTTGTGTCCATACTTGCTAAGAATCCATTTTGATTACCTTGTTTTACAAGTACTATATACCATGGATTTTTATTTGTATCATCTTGTCTTCCACTATATAATATAGAATAATTTGCATATTCTGTATAATCAGATTTAATACTTGTATCATCATCTAGCACAGGTTCAAATATGTTTTCTGGATATTCTAATATTCCATAAAACTGTCCTATTCCTGTTGATTTTGTAACATTTGAAATTAATACATTTATTGTAACTGTATCTCCTTGTTCTACTGTTGTTTTATCTGCTGACAAGCTAATCTTACAAGCTTCATCTGCCGCATTTACTTTTGTTGTTAATAATATTACAAATAAAAACAAACTTGCAATTATTATACTTTTTCTTTTCATTATTTTTTCTCCTTTGCATTTTTTAACATTATTAGTATATACATTTATTGAAATAAAATCAATATATTTTAAAAAAAATACCACCTCGAACTAAATTCGAGACGGTATCTTTAATCAAATTTTATACTATTTAATTTTTGATAATAATGCTTTTAAAGCGCTTATTATTGGAACTGTTTTATCTTCAACATTAACTAAACTTCTATCTAATACATCTAAATGTGCTGTTCCTGTTGGGTCTTCTGCTCCATATTCATATTTCATTGCAGCATCTCCTGAAATTACTTCTCTATCATTTACTGATGCATCTGCACCTACTCCTGCTCCAACTTCTTCTTTGTTAATATGTGCATTTGCACTTTCATTTAATTTAATTGTTAATTTTTGCAATAATTTAATTGTTTGACTTGCTTTTGATTCTGCTTCAATTCCATCTTTGCTTGCTGTAGCGCTTCCTTTTGCATTAAAGTTTGCATCTAGAACTTCTTTATCTTCTACAGTTGCTTTGATATTACCATTTCCTTCTGCTTCTACACCGATTGAACCATTTTCTATTTTTAATGCTGCATTTGCATCTCCTTCAGCTTTAATATTTACTTTTTTGTCTGCAAGATCAGCATTTATCTTTCCTTCCAATGATACTGATTTTTCTGGAATATTTAATTCAACTTCTCCATTATAAACTGTTGCTAATACTTCGATTTCTTTACCTTCTTTTGTTGTAAAGTTTATTGTTGTTGTACCATTTGCTTTTGCTTCTAGTACACCATCTTTGTATGTGATTATTCCGTTGTTGCTACTTTCTGCTTTTACAAATTCACCATTAACTTTTAAAGTTGAACCTAAACCATTTTCTATTTTGTCAAATGTTAATGTTATATATTGTTCTTGATTTTTTATTTGTTTTTCAGAAATCCATCCTTCACCAGATACATAAACACCATATTCTTTATTTGGAACTATTATACTTACTATACCACAACCTAGTGTTCCTTCTTCGTATGTTTTTCTTACTCTTTTTCCGTTATGGAATGTATAAGTTTTTCCTTCGAAATAAATTTTTGTATTTAATTTTGCTTCAACTGGTTCTGTTGTAATTTCCTCTTTTGTTGGTTCTGTAGCATTAGCTTTTGCTGCAAAACACATTGTACTCATTAAAGATAATAGTAATGTTATTAATATTATTACTGAAATTCTAGATTTTAAAGTTTGACTCATAATATCAACCTCCCTTATAAATATATTTATTTGGTTTTTCGAATTGCTTAATTTATTTTTGTGCACGCCAAATCTTTTTGATTATATTAATTGTACCACTTTTTACATTTTATGTCAACATCTGTAAATAAAAAATTTAAGCCTCCCATAATGGAAGGCTTATTATACTATAATTATTCCTCAAATATTGCTGCAAATTCATCCCCGTCTATTTTTTCTTTTTCTAACAATACTTGTGCTACTTTTGATAATTTATCCATATTATTACTTAATATTGTTTTTGCTTTGTTATATGCTTCGTCTATTATTCTTTTTACTTCTTCATCTATTTTTGCTGCTGTTTCTTCACTAAAGTTTTTAGTTTGTGCTAAATCTCTACCTAAAAATACTTCTTCTTGTCCTGAACCAAATGTTATTGTTCCTATTTTATCACTCATTCCGTATCTTGTAACCATATCTCTTGCGATTTTAGATGCTCTTTCTATATCGTTGCTTGCTCCTGTTGATATATCATTTAATACTAATTGCTCCGCAACTCTTCCTCCTAGTAATGATATAATAGTTTCTTCCATTTCTGTTTTTGACATGAAATTTTTATCTTCGTCTGGTTTATACATTGTATATCCGCCTGCCATGCCACGAGGTACTATTGAAATTTGATGTACTGTATCTTGTGTTGGTAAGAATTTGCTTACTACTGCATGACCTGCTTCATGGAATGCTACTAGTTTGTTTTCTTTTTCGCTTCTTACTCTACTCTTCTTTTCTGGTCCCATTGTAACTTTTACCATTGCATCTTCTATTTCTGCCATTGTTATTTCTTTTTTATCTCTTCTTGCAGCAAGTAATGCTGCTTCGTTTAACACATTCTCTAAATCTGCACCTGAAAATCCAGCTGTATTTTTTGCTATTGTTTTTAAATCAACATCATCTGCAATTTTTTTCTTTCTGCTATGAACTTCTAGTATTTGTTCTCTTGCTTTTACGTCTGGTGCTGATACTACTATTTGTCTGTCAAATCTTCCTGGCCTTAATAAAGCTTTATCCAATACGTCTGGTCTATTTGTTGCTGCTAAAACTATTACTCCTTCGTTGCTTCCAAATCCATCCATTTCAACTAATAATTGGTTTAATGTTTGTTCTCTTTCATCATGTCCTCCACCAAGTCCAGCTCCTCTTTGACGTCCTACTGCATCAATCTCATCTATAAATATAATACATGGAGCATTTTTCTTTGCTTGGTCAAATAAATCTCTTACTCTTGATGCACCTACACCAACAAACATTTCTACGAAGTCTGAACCACTTATTATAAAAAATGGAACTCCGGCCTCACCTGCAACTGCTTTTGCAAGTAATGTTTTACCTGTACCAGGTTGACCTACTAATAAAACTCCCTTTGGAATTCTAGCTCCCATGTCTGTAAATTTTTTAGGTGATTTTAAAAATTCTACTATTTCTTCTAATTCTTCTTTTTCTTCATCTACCCCAGCTACATCATCAAATGTTACTCTTGTTTTTTCTCCTGTTCCCATCATTCTAGCTCTACTTTTTCCAAATGACATTGTTTTGTTTCCTGCATTTCCTTGGCTATTTCCCATAAACAAGAACCAAAATACAAAGAAAATAATTAGTATTCCAAATGGTGAAAGCAAGCTAAGCATTGTAATTATTGCTGATTGTGATCTTTCTTCTAATGTAAGACTTCCATCTACTAGATGACTACTTACCTTATCCATAAAGCTATCTAAACTTGGTATGTTAACTTCCTTTTCTATTTTAGGATTTGCTTTTAATACTACATAAGCCTTTTTTCCATCCGCTGATATTTCTATATTTTCTACTTTTCCGCTTTCAATTTCTATCATTAATTCTGAATAAGTCATTTTTGTTTGTGAGTTATCCAGTATTGATGAAATTAATACTATAAGTATTATCCCCATTATTAACCACATTGCTAATGTTTTTAAACTTTTCTTCATTTTACCTTCTCCTTTACTGTAATGGGATTAATTTGTCTTCTGTGCTATATATCCCAATATCCTAATATTTGCTGTTTAATAATGTTGTTTTTCTATAATGCAATATAGCATATACATTTTTTTTATTCAATAGTTTTTTGCAAAGTTTTTTCTTCTATTCTTTGCGTATCAATGCTTTGCTTACGGAAGGTCATAGTTAGGAGTGAAAAAAATTTTTTTATTTTTTACTAAAATTTTTATGTTTTTTGTTGGTTTTAAAAATTTGTTTCCTATATTATTGTTACAAAGTTTAATTATATCATCTATATTTACTTTTTCTATTCCTTCTGTTGTTCCTAAAAGTTCATTAATAGTATATAGTATTAACCTTCTTTTTATTACTAATTCTAGGTTGTTGAATTTTTTTAGGTCTAAAATTATTTGGTTGTTTGCTTTTTTTTGTATACAATCGTGTGTTTCTACAGTTTTTTCTAGAGATACACATATTTCATCAAATGCTTTTTGTGTTACCCTATTTAAATATTCACTTTCTTCTGTTGCCACTTCTGATAATCTGTTTATTGTTTTTAATATATTTGGATTAAATTCCTTCTTTATATACGGAATAACACAATTTCTTACTTTGTTTCTTGTATAAATATTTTCATTATTTGATTTATCTATTCGTGGATTTAGTTTGTTCTCTTCACAATAGTTTTCTATTTCTTCTCTTGATACTTCTATTAAAGGTTTTATAAATTTATTTTCCCTTATTGGGTCTAGCCCTTTTAATCCAGATATTCCGCTTCCTCTTAAAATGTTCATTATTATAGTTTCTACTTTGTCATTATTATTATGTGCTGTTGCTATTTTATTTGAATCTGTATTTTTTAACACCTTTTCAAAAAAATCATATCTTATTTTTCTTCCTGCTTCTTCTGTTCCCATTTTTGATTCTTTTGCAATTTTTACTACATCTATTTTCTTTGTAAAGCATTCTACCCCTATGTTTTTGCAAAAGCTTTTTACATATTCAGTTTCTTCGTCTGCCTCTTTTCGTATCATATGATTTATATGTGCTACAAATATTTTAAAATCTAATTCTTCTTTTAATTCATTTAGTACATTCAATAGGCATATTGAATCCGGTCCGCCTGATACTCCTATTACTATACTATCTCCTTTTTCTATTAAATTATATTTTTTTATTGTTTGCAAAATTTTATCTTTCATATTTTGTCTCCTAATTGTTTAATGCTAAAATTATAGCATTTATTTTTAATAAATACAAATAGAGGGTCCCACATTTTAAATGTTGGAGCCCCCTTATTTTATTCATCTCTATATCTTTCTATATTTACAAACTTAGTATAATTGCCAAGCCATAATAGCTCTACCGTTCCTGTTGAACCAGCTCTGTGTTTTGCCATTATAACTTCTGCTATATTTTTCTTTTCTGTATCTGGGTTATAGTAATCATCTCTATATAAAAACATTACTATGTCTGCATCTTGCTCAATAGCACCAGATTCACGAAGGTCTGAAAGCATTGGTCTATGGTCAGCTCTTTGTTCTGCTGCTCTTGATAATTGTGATAATGCAATTACTGGAACATCTAATTCTTTTGCAAGTATTTTTAAAGACCTACTTATTTCTGAGATTTCTTGTTCACGGCTAGCATTTCTTTTTCCTGTTCCCTGAATTAATTGCAAGTAATCTATTACTATTAGTCCTATATTTTTTTCTAATTTTAATTTTCTACATTTTGCTCTTATTTCTGTTACAGTTATACCTGGTGTATCATCTATATATATAGGAGCTTCTGAAAGAGGTCCAAGCGCTGTTGCAAGTTTTACCCAGTCATCTTCTTCTATTTTTCCTGTTCTTATTTTATTGCTATCTACCATGGCTTCACTACATAGAATTCTGTTTACTAACTGGCTTTTTGACATTTCTAGGTTAAATATAACAACTGGCACTTTTGCTTGTACAGCTGCATTTGTTGCAATATTTAGTGCAAATGCAGATTTACCCATTGCAGGTCTTGCAGCAACTAATACTAAATCTGAATTGTGAAGTCCGTGCTGTTTTGTAATCTAAATCTGCAAATCCTGTTGGAATTCCTGTTATTGGCTCTTTTTGATTATATAATTTTTCTATTTCTGCAAATGTTTCTACTAATACTTCTTTTAATGGTGTATAGCCTTTTTGATTTTTTCCTTGTGCTATTTCGAATATCTTTTTTTCTGCTTGATCCATTATTGTGTCTAGATCTTCTGTTTCCGCATATCCTAAATCTATTAATTCATTAGATGTTCTTATAAGTTTTCTTAATATAGATTTTTCTTCTACAATTCTTATATATTTTTCCACATTTGCTGTTGTAGGAACTTTATCTGGTAAAACTGCTAGATATTCTAGTCCTCCAACTGCTTCAAATTTTCCAAGTGATATTAATTCCGCTTTTACTGTTATTATATCTATTGGCTCTGCTCTGTTATATAGGTTTGTTATTGCTTCATATATTGTTTTATTATCTTGTCTATAAAAATCGTCTGGTTTTAGAACTTCTATACTGTCAACTACAGCGTCTTTATCTGTAAGCATACTTCCTATTACGGCTTGTTCTGCTTCTATATCGTGTGGTGGTACTTTTCCTAATTCCATGATTTCCTCCTTTGCTAATGTATAGGGACAAAGCTTATCTTTGAAGATAGTCTTTGTATGAAGAGCTATGTCCCTACTGAACATCTGGTGATGTCAGCATTCTTTATCCTCTACTCTTTTTATTCTGGTTGTATGTCTACCGTTAATTTTGCATTTATTCCTTCTCCAAATTTTATATCTACTGAAAATCTTCCTATGTTTTTTATTGTTTCTTTTAAAACTATTTTCTTTTTATCTATATCCATATTTTGTTTACTTTTTAGTTCTTGTGATATTTCTTTTGCTGTTATTCCACCAAATATTTTTCCGTTTTCTCCTGCTTTTACTTTTAAATCTAATGTTATATTATTTATTTTCTCGGCTTGTTTTTTAAATTCTTCTATCTCTAAACTTTTTTTATGTGCTTGTGAATCTTTTTTTGCTTGTAGTTTTAGAAGGTTGTCCTTTGTTGCTTCTAATGCTAGTTTCTTTGGAAATAAAAAGTTTCTTGCATAACCATCGTTTGCATTTATAATCTCATCCTTTTTTCCTACATTTTTAATATCTTGTAATAATATAACCTTCATATATATGCACCTCTTTAATTTTTTTCATATTGTATCACAGATTTTTTATAAATACAACTTTTATATGAAGTGTGAAACTTCACATTTCACACTTCGCAAAATTCCATTTATACTTTCTAATCTATTGTAGTGCTTGTTCTTCCTGTTCCTACTACGTCTTCTTGTAGTGAGCGCCATGTATTGCAACCTACTATTCCATCTACTGGTAGCCCTCTGCTCCTTTGATAATTTCTTACTGCTTCTTCGGTTCTGCCTCCAAATATTCCGATCTAATCCACCTGTTTTAAATCCTAATGTGTTTAGGTCATCTTGTGCTATTAACACATACGTACTTATACTACCTCTTTTTATTAATGGATATCCTGCTGTGCCACAAGCTGGTCTTCCAAATCTTTTATCAAAATGTACCCAAGTAGGTGTTAAGCTTTGTGGTTCTACATAGGTCCATACTCCGTGAACTGTTTGCTGTGTTCCATAGTCTATTTCTTTCTGATGTACTTAACACTTGACCTGCGTCAAATGAAACTCCGCGCGTAATGTTGACTTTGCGAACCATGTCCTCCGCTCCCATGGTCTTTTAAATGCAAATCCTACTGGAATTGGTGCTCCAAATAAATACCTTGTTGTGTTAAAACTCTGCATTGCTCTTTTTGTTGTCCATAGTGTTGGACTTTTACTAGAACCTCTGAATTCTCCAACTGTTAAGCTCCTATTTGCATTGTATGGCATAGCCTCGTTTTCATTTCTATAATAATTTTCCATTCTATTTGTATCATTATTAAATACTATTATTCTTGCCATAAAAATTAAACCTCCATAAAATATATCTCTCTATATTTTATGAAGGTTTTTCATTTTTTGTGTTAAAATTCCCGTCCACTTTGGCATTTTATGATAGAATATAAAAAATTTAATTTTATTAATATAAGCGTAATGAAGTGCACATACAATTTATATTGCTTTTTATTTATTAATATAATATACTTTATTCATATTAATGGAGGTGTTTTATGAGTATTGAAATATCTGATTTTGGAAAAGATTTAAATGGAAACTGTGTTAAACTTTTTTCAATAAGCAATTTTAATGGTCTTGTTGCAAAGGTTACTAATTTTGGAGCTGTACTTGTTTCTCTGTTTGTTCCTGACAAAAATGGTAATCTAGCTGATGTTGTTTTAGGATTTGATTCTTTAGAAAATTATTTTAAAAATGATATTTGCTACTTTGGTTCAACTGTTGGAAGAAACAGCAACAGAGTTAAAAATGCTAGTTTTGTACTAAATGGTACAACTTATAATTTAGATAAAAATGAAAGAGGAAAAAATGACTTGCATAGTGGATTTAATCCATATAATAGTAGGCTTTGGGATTATTCTATAGATGAAGATTCCAATTCTGTCTCTTTTAACTTAGTAAGTCCAGATATGGATCAGGGATTCCCTGGGGAATTTAATATAACAGTTACTTATAGCTTAGATAATGATAACAATTTAAAAATAAAATATACAGGAACATCTAATAAAGATACTATTGCAAATATGACAAATCATAGTTATTTTAACTTATCTGGTCATAATAGTGGAACTGCAATGGAGCACAAATTGTACATAAATGCTGATAAATATGTAGAAGTTGATGACGAACTTATTCCTACTGGTGAATTAGGAGATGTTTCTAATACCCCTATGGACTTTAGAACTCCAACTAAAATAGGACTTAGAATAAATGAAGACTTTAAACAATTTGAATATACTGGTGGATATGACCATAGTTTTGTTATTAACAAAACTAATAATGGTATTGAAAAAATAGCTGTTTTATCTGATGAAAGTTCTGGAAGAACTATGGAAGTTTATACTGATAGTATCGGCGTTCAATTTTATGCTGGAAACTTTATAGAAAATAATAAAGTAATTGGTAAAGAGAATTGTAATTATAAAAATCGTTCTGGTGTTTGCTTAGAAACTGGATTTCTACCAGACTCTATGAATCAACCAAATTTTGTTACACCTTTGTTAAAAGCAGGGAATACTTATAATACAACTACAATATATAAATTTATATAGAGGATTATAGCATTTTTGTTGAATAGGAAAATCTTCGCTTTTTCCTATTCAACAAATAAAGGGCGACTATGTCGCCCTTTATTTTATGTTACATTACTCTTGCTTTTATTATATGTCTTTGTTTATTATCATTTGTACATGTTATTAGTGTTATTTCTTTATTTCCATTTGTTAATTGGCTTGTACATTCTAACTCGTCTGGATTTACTATAAATTTATCATATACTGTATATGTTAACATTCTACCACTTAAATCTGTTATTTCTATTTTATCTCCTAATTGCAAATTTGGCACTTTGCTAAAGAATTTTGAATTTTTATAGTTATGACCTGCTATACAAAGATTTCCTACTTCATTTGGATTTGGTCCGTGAAATCTACATGGAGCTATTTTTAACAATTCGTCTGTATATGTTGAAAGTATTGGATAGTTAACATTTATTGAAGGTATATTAATTACTCCTATTGTATAATATATTGTTCCATCACTTGCAGTTAGTTTTTGCTCATCTGGAACTTCTATTTTTTGTTCTATTTGAACCACTTGTGTTGTAGTTACATTTTTTTCTTCAGGAATTGCATTCAATCTTACTACTATTACTTCTTCATCCACAAGTTTTGTTGTATCTTGAAAAGAAATTTCTTGTAAAATTTCTTTTGATACCTCTTCACTCTTGTTTCTATCGTACTCTGCATAAATTGCATAAGAAGATAATACGCATAGCAAAAAAACAGATAAAAAGAATTCAAATTTAAATGCTTTTTTCTTTTTCTTCATATCTGGTGTTACATATAATTTTTGCGAAACAAGAATTTGATTCATGCAATATCCCCTTCTTTAAAATTAATCCACTATAATTCTAACATATTTCTTTTAATTTTTCAACAGTGTTATTTATACTTTCGCTTGGGGTTGAAGCACCTGCCATAATTCCTATTTTACTTATATTTTTAATGCTATCCGGTCTTATTTCTTCTGCTGTTTCTATAAGTATGCAATTTTTACATTCTTTTTTAGCAATCTCATATAATTTAGTAGTGTTTGAACTATGTTTTCCACCAATTATAATCATTAAATCTACTTGCTTTGCTATTTCTTGGGTTTCTTTTTGTCTAATGCTTGTAGCATTACAAATTGTATTCTTAACTTCGAAGACTATATTTTTATCTATATTTTCTTCCACAGCTTTTACAATTTTATTAAATTTCTCCACACTAAATGTAGTTTGAGAAACTAGTAATAATTTTTTCAAATTAGATTCCTTAAAATTTTTTATTGCCTTTTCTACATCTTCTTCTTCTTTTTCTAATATAGTTGAATTTTTTCTACAATAGCTCACTGTTCCTATTGTTTCTGCATGATCTTTTTGTCCTATTATAAAAATATAATAGTCTTTTGCCGAATACTCTTTTACAATATTGTGTATTTTTAATACATTTGGACATGTTAAGTCTATTACTTTTAAATTGAGCTCTTCAGCTTTTTTGTATATTTCTTTTGGCACACCATGTGACCTTATTATTACATTGTTCTTTGCTTTTTCCACATCATTAATAATTATAAGACCTTGTTCTTCCAAATCCTGTGTAACCTGTTTATTATGCACTAGTTCTCCTAAACAATATGTTTCTCTTTGTTTTTGTACTAACTCTTTTGTTTTATCAACAGCATTTTTAACTCCATAACAGAACCCTGCTGTTTTGCCAACAATTATCTCCATATGTTTCACCTTTAATTATTTTCGTTCATTAATTTTTCATAGCATTTTCTACATACAGGAATATATAGTCCTTCGTCTCCTACTAGTATATCTCCATTTTTTTGTTTTCCCTTAAAATATGTAAAAATAGCTTCTTCACTTCTGCAATTTTCGCATACAGATGTTAACATTTGAACATTATCAGACATACACAATAAATCTCCCATTGGTCCAAAAGTCTTTCTTTCTGATGTTAGATTTAAACCAGCTATAAAAAACTTTTTTCCTTTTTTGGTAAGTTTATATAGTTCATCTAAATCTCCTTTTAAAAATTGAAATTCATCAATTACATATACATCTGCATCATAATTTTTTATGTCGTCTATGCTATTAATATTAATTGCATTTTGTTTATATCCATTTCTGCTGATAACACTTTGCTCTGAAAATCTATCATCTATAGTTGGTTTAAATATTTTTACGTTTTTTCCTGCTATTTGTTGTCTTTTAGCTTCATCTAATATCTTTTGAGTTTTACCACATTTCATTGGTCCTGTGTAAACATTTATATCTCCCACTTTTATCACCTGTTTATATCATTTTTAAAATTTCTTCTTTTAGTACTTTTACTATATCTTCTTGTTTTACTTTTCTAATTATCTCACCTTTTTTAAATAAAAGTCCTTCTTTAATTCCTCCGGCAATTCCTATATCTGCGTGTCTTGCTTCATTTGGTCCATTTACTCCGCAACCCATTACAGCTACTGTAATAGGAGCTTTTATAGTTTGTAAAAATTCTTCTATTTCATTTGCTATTGGTATTAAATCATATTGAATTCTTCCACATGTTGGGCACGCTATAAGTGTTGGTGCATTTTTATATAGATTACAATCTTTTAATATTTCTTTGGCAACTTTTATTTCTTTAACAGGATCTGCTGATAATGATACCCTCATTGTATCTCCAATACCTTCTCTTAACAAAATTCCAAGTCCTATACTTGAGCTTACAGTTCCACTAAACTCTGTTCCCGCATGTGTTACTCCTAGATGTAATGGATAATTTATTGTATTTGCAGCTTCTTTATAACTTTCTATGCACAAGTCTAATGATGATGCTTTTAATGATAATGCCATATCATAAAAATCTAAGTCTTCTAATATTTTTATATGTCTTAACCCTGCTTCTACCATTCCTTTTGCTGTTGGTTTTCCATCTCTTTGTAAAATATCTTTTGGAAGTGATCCACTGTTTACACCTATTCTAATTGGAATTTTTCTTTCTTTACAAGCATCTACTACAGCTTTTACTCTATCTACGCTTCCAATATTTCCTGGATTTATTCTTATTTTATCTACTCCTGCTTTTGCTGCTTCTAGTGCTATTCTATAATCAAAATGTATATCAGAAACAATTGGTATATGTATTTTACTTTTTATTTCTTTTATTGCTTTTGCATCTTCTTCGTCTAAGCATGCAACTCTTATAATCTCACAACCAGCTTCTTCTAATTTTAAAATTTGTTTCACTGTTGACTTAACATCTTTTGTTTTTGTATTTGTCATTGATTGAATTACTACTTTATTTTGTCCACCTATTTGTACATCTCCTACAAATATTTTTCTTGTTTCATTTCTTGTTATCATAGTTATCCCCTTAATTTTTATTTTACTTTGTTATTCTATCATAGATTATCTATTTTTTAAACAATAAGTTATAAAAATTACAAATTACCTTTTCTTTACTTTTCTTGCAAATCTTGATATAATTATTGTTGGAATAAATTTTAGGAGGGCTATTGTATGGGAAATGCAAAAGCAGAAAAGGAAGAATTAAAAAAATTAGAAGATGAAGCATATTTTGAACTTTGCCAAATTATTGCAGAAGCTGTACAACTTCAAGATATTGAGCTTTTAGATTACAGAATTGCTTCATGGAAAAATAAATATAAAAAATTATTAGATAATCCTAGTCCTGAATTTAAAAAAAGGATTGAATACTTACTTAATGAATATTATTCTTCTGTTACCCAATACATTCAGTCTCAAATTAAATTTAATGAGAATAAAAAGATTGAAAATCAGAGTAAAGCTTTAAGAGAATTATATGTAATAATTAGAGATACTGATGATTTAAAAACGTTAGAGAAAAAAGTTAATGCTTGGAAAGAAAAATATCCAAAAGACAAATTTCTTAAAATGTATCAGTCAAAATATGAACACATGACTAGTAAAAGAAATTTAAAAGAAAATGCTTTTGACCAAGAAATGGCTTTTAAAGATCTTGTTGAAATTACTAAACACACTGGCACCTTTGAAGAATTTGCAAGAGAACGTGAACAATGGGAAAATAAGTATTCTATACATGATAAATTTGAATTAGATGATTTTATAAAACATCAATCTGACATTAAAAGATATACCTCAGATGAATATTTACATTCTATCTCTAGGGATGAAGAACATAAAGAAAATAATAATTCAACTACTTTTGAAACTGCAGAATTGTCTAAAGAGCCTAAACAAGAAGAACAGCCACAAAAGGTCTATTCAGATTTAGCTAAACAAGCTTCTGCATATACTGCTCTTTTGGCTATTTCTCAAAAGCCAAACAATGTAAATGAAATGTTTAAGTGGGTATATAAAAATGGTTCTATTAAATTTAATGATAAATACAAGGAACTTATATTAAATGCCACATATTTGGATTATTCACCAACCTATTTAAACAAATTGAGAACACCTGGCTTAAATGTAAATAACAAATCACTTTCTTATGAAGAGTTTAAAGAAATGGACGATATTAAAAGATATGCAATAATAAGTTATTTTAATTTGTTGCTTCCGCCAGATAAAGCAATTTCTAATGGTTTTTTCAACTCTTGTATAAATACAGTTTATGCAAAATCAGAAAAAGCCAAGTACACAAATTCTTCACTTAATGAAATAAATCAAGAAAACTTAAAAGATGGCATAGAAATAAAATTATCTAAATCTGATGCAGAACAAGAACTTGATTTGCCTGAGCTAAAAAAGCAAGAAATCCCTGATACTGAGGTTGAAAAAGTTTCAACTAGTACAGCTGAGGAAAAGCAAGAAGAAAACATTGACTCTGCAAAGAAATTGCAAGAAGATTTGCCAACAGAGCCAGAAGAATTGCCTGCTGAACATATTAAGCAAGACGAAGTAAAAAAAGAATATGAATTGGTAGCAAAACCTAATGACGAAGTTAAAGAACAGAGCAAAGAAATGGATAACAAGCCAGAAATTCCTACTATTCAAGATAATCAAGACGAACAAAGTCTTGTAAAAGAAAATAATACACCAACAATAGATTTGGAAATTGAAGAAGAACCTAGTAAAGAAGAATTATTTAGTTCACCTGAAACTTCTATTGAAAAACCTAGATTTGATGTTTCTTTAGATAATTCTTTTGAAGAACCTGTAGTAAAAGAAGTAGAGAATGTTGAACCAGAACCTTTACAGCAGGAACAAATTATTACTGTTTCTCCATTACTATTTTCTGCAATAAATTATAAATCAAAGCAAGCTGATGCAGTAGAAAAAATAGATGAACATGTCGAGTATGTGTTATCAAGTTCTAAAACAATTTCTGATAATGTTCAAACAAAACAAAAAACAGATTGGGATTAACAAAGAGGCTATTAAAGCCTCTTTTTAGTGTTCATATATATTTCCTATATCTGTTCTATAATCTAATTTCTCATCTATGTTTCCTTTTATTGCGTTATATACTTTTTCCTTTGCTTCTTGTAAAGATTTTGCTGATGTTGTTAAACCAAATAATCTAGAATTGCTTACTGATGAATATTTATTACCTTCTAAATGCTTAGTGTTTGCAAAATATATTTTTACTCCTTGTTCTTCTATTGCTTCTCTACTTATTGTAAATATCAAAGGTTCTTTTCTACTTTCTACTGCATATTCTTTTGTAACTATGTATACTGTAAAAGTACATTCTTTTTTGAATTTGCAGTTTTCTGTGCTTAGTGTTTTGTTAAATATATTCTTCATTACATCTGTAAATGGAGTTTCTAATGAATTTAAAACATTTAGTGCTTCTGGATCCCCAAATCTAGAATTGAATTCTATAAATTTAATTCCATTTTTTGTTTTAAAGAATCCTCCATATATAACTCCATTAAATTCTAAATTATCTTTATTTATATATTTTAATGTTTCTTTTATTAAATTGCTACATTCGTCTATGTCTTTTTGTTCTAAAAATGGTAACATTCCATTTTCAAAACTTAGGCAACCCATTCCACCTGTTCCTGGTCCCTTATCTTCATTAAATCTATATGGATAGTCAAATGTTGTTGGAGTAACTACAATATTTTCTCCATCTGTTAATGCCATTACAGTGAATTCTCTTCCTTCTATTTTGTCTTGAATAATTACATTTCCACTTATTTCTAAACAGCCTTTTGCATACTCAAGCCCTTCGTCTTTCCCCTTAAAATGTATTCCTCCAACTTTTACTCCTTTCCCTCCTGTAAGTCCTTCTGGTTTTACAACAAAGCTATCATCATTATATGAATTTATTATATTTTTTAATTCTTCTATGCTTGTTATATTATAGTTTTTTATTATCATTTGTGGAGCTAATTTTTCTACTATATCTAGCGCATAAGTTTTGCTCCATTCTATTTTAGCCCCCTTTGATGTTGGTCCAAATGTTTTTAATCCTAATTCTCTTGCAACATCTATTAATCCGTCTTGTAATAAATTATCACTACTTATTAAACATACTTCAATATTATTTTCTTTTATAAAGTCTGAAACTATCTCTTTGTTAAATGGATCTGCTACAATATATTTACCTCCTGATTTATTTACCATTTCTATAATGCTTGGATTCTCATAAGGGCATACTGTATACAAACTATAGCCTTTGCTAATATATTCTGCTAGCACAGCTTCTCTTCCACCATTACCTAGTAATAAACATTTTTCCATTTTGGATTCCTCCTAATTTTACAGATTGGATTTTGTGTGAGGGGAATTCTAGGGACTGTTCCTCAAAATCACCAAACCTGGGGATTTTGGGGACTGTCCTGAATTCACCCAAAAAGATTTGTCGAAATGCATTTAATGTCATTTTTTTGCGAACACAGGGTCCTCCCCCTACAGCTATTGTAAAGTCTTCGATGCCTTTGGGTCGCCCAGGAGTGCGACCCCTACAACGTTTGCAATAAATCACATCTCCCACATCAATTAAACAAATTCCAATTTGTCTATTTAATTATTCATATTTTATCAATATAAATAAAATTTTTCAATATATATTTAAAATCAGATGTAACAAATTTGTAATATAAGTTTAATGGTTTTGAAATATTTTTTCATTCTTTATGTTATATAATATTTGTGTACCAAAGATTTAAAAGGAGTTACGAATGAGCACTAATTCTAGACTAAAAAAAGAAGGTATTGAAATTGTAGAACAATTAGATACCTTAAAAGTTAATACGATTGCAATTAGTATAGCAAGTAAACTATGCCTCGCTTTTCCTGAGCACAACTTAAATAAAAGCGAGTTATTTACGTCTCTTTCTAGAATTAATATGTATATTGCAAAAATGCCAGAAGATTCAGCAGGTGCAAAATATTTTTATAAAAATAATTCTATTTATTTTAACAAGGAATATGATTTGGACGAAATGGCAAAGCTTGCAATGCATGAATGTATACATTATATTCAAGAATTTAGAGATGCAAATAATAATTTAGTTAAAATGGGCTTATATAATTGCACTTTTAATTCTGGTCTTGGCATTAATGAGGCCGCTGTTCAATTAATGGCTTCAGAAGCTAATATGTGTCCTTCTACTTCAGAAACTTATTACAATGTTTCATTGAACACAATCAGTCCAAATTATTATCCTTTAGAATGTGCTTTAGTTAACCAGATGGCTTATTTTACAGGTACATATCCACTTTTTCATAGTACTTTAAACAGTAATGACGTTTTTAAAAATACTTTTATTTTAAAATCTAATAAAAGGGCTTATAACACAATTGTTAAAAATATAGATTTACTTCTAGCTTATGAGAATGACTTAAACTATTTTGCAAGTGAACTTCAATATGCTAATAAAGTAAGTGAAATCAAATTATTAAATAAACTAATTGCTTCAAAAAAGGATAGTATAACTTCTATATTCTTTAAAACTCAAAACTTAATTATTGAAAGTTGCTTTATTTCTGAATTTAATAATATTAGAAATTTAGAAGATGTAAAAGAATATAAAAATAAATTGTATAATTTTAAAAATATAATGGGCTCTAATGAGAACTACACTTTTTACAATGAATTCTACCGCAAAATAATGGAAAGCCTTGAGAAAAAGAAAGAACAAATAGAGCAATTTGGTGAAATAAACTTATTTGAAACATCAGAAAATAGTTTAGTTTTAGTTGATAACACAAAACGCGCTTTATCTTTTGTTTCTACTTTCTTTGTAAAAGTAAAAAAATTATTTGGATTTAATAAATCTAGAGATACAATTAATAATTTATATTAAAAAATTGGGGAAAAAGGGGTCTGACCCCTTTTTCCCCAATACGTTATTTTTTCATATCAACTCAACTGTTTTACTTTTTTTAAATCGTTCCAGAAATCTATTTTTTTTGCTTCATCTCTTAATAATGCTGCTGGATGAAATGTTGGTAAACATTTTATTCCGTCTTTTTCAAACCATTTTCCTCTGCTTGATGTTATTCCATATTCTTTGCCTAATATATTTTTTAGTGCCACACTTCCTAATAGTATAATTATTTCTGGTTTTACTAGATTAATTTGACTTCCTAAATATTCTTTGCAGGCATCTGCTTCTTCGTATTCTGGATTTCTATTATTTGGAGGCCTACACTTTACTATGTTTGCTATATATACCTCTTCTCTTTTTATTCCTATCCCTTCAAAAGCTCTGTCCATTAATTTGCCAGCTTTCCCTACAAAAGGTATTCCTTGCAAATCCTCGTCTGCACCTGGTCCTTCTCCTATAAACATTATTTTTGCATTTCTATTTCCTGTGCCTATTACCACATTATGCCTGTTTGCACAGAGTTTACATTTGTTGCAATTTTTACATGCTTCTTCTAATTCTTCCCATGTTTGATACATATTTTGTTCCTTTCTATTTTAAACAGATTAATGCTGTATTTCTTCCTGCCTGTTTTCCTTCTTTTCTATATGAATGAATTATATTGCTATTACAGTATGTACAAATCCCACTATCTACTATATTTTCTTCTAATATTCCTTCTTCTTTTAGTAGTTTTTTATTTATTTCTACTGTGTCTATAAAATAACTATTTGTGTTTTTATTAAATTCTATTATTTTATCTATATTTTTCATGTAATTGAATGCATTATAAAATTTGTTTTTTACATCTTCTTGTACTTCAAAATGACATTTTCTAATTGTTGGTCCTATTACACACACAATATCTTTTGGATTAGAATTAAATTCTTTTTTCATTTGAATTATTGCATGTTTTGCTATCTTTTTAATTGTTCCCTGCCATCCTGAATGAATATTACCTATTATATTTTTTTGTTTATCATATAAATATATTGGTGTGCAATCTGCAAATGTTAAAGAAAGTATTTTATTATTTTCTTGTGTTATTAATCCATCTATATCTTTTAATTCTTGTGGAAATATGCCAACTTCACCACTTATTTTTTTCACATTGTTTGTATGTGTTTGATATGGTCTTACTATGTTGTTACTATCTAATTTTAATAAATTACATATATCATTATAGTTTTTGTTTGCTATATCTTTTATTTCTTTATAAGTATCATTGCTTCCCACATCTAATGGTTTTAGAGTAAAACAATGTTTAATATTTTTATAATCTAATAATTTTTTGAATTGCATATATCTTATGTTTTCATTTTTTATTATAACTGTTTCTTTGTTAAATAAATTTTTATTACTTAACAATTCTAAAAAGTCTTTTGCTTCTTTTTCTAGATTTGCATTATTGTTTATTAAAACATAATTTGAATTTTTAATATATGTATCTTCCGCAAGCTGGCTGTTTAGCCTTTGTTTTGCTGTTTTCTTGTCAACATTATCTCTTTTGCAAATTCTTTCTATTTTTGTACTTTCATTTGCTATAACAGAAACTACTATATCACATATTTCATTTAGCTTTGTTTCTATTAAAAGTGGGGCATCTATTATTGCTATTCTTTGGGTTTCTTTTTTCACTTCTTCTTTAATTTTTTTTACAATATGTGCGCATGTAATTTTATTTAATTCTTCTCTTTTTTGATTATCGCTAAAAATAATTTGTGCTAATTTGGGTCTGTTTATTTCTTTATTTTCTAATAATATTTCTTGTCCAAATTGTTTTACCACTTCTTTATAATATGGTTCTTCGCACTTTGATAATTCTTTTACAATTTGGTCTGCATTTATTAATTTTGCATTTGTTTTAGTACATAATTCTTGACTAAATAAAGTTTTTCCGCGAACCAGAATTCCCTGTAATTCCTATTATCATATTTCTTTTCTTCACCTCTACATTGTTTGCAATAATTTTGCAACTGCTTTTGGCACATATTTATCTATTTCTTTGTTATGTGTATATAGCTCCATAACAATGCTTGAAGACAAGTAGCCTAGGTCTCCTGCTCTAAAATAACATGTGTCCATTCCTGCTAATTTTTCATTTATTGCAGATATATTCTCTTCATATTCGTAATCTGTACCGTTTCTTAGACCTCTAATTAATATGTCGCAATTCATTTGTTTTGCTTTTTCCACTGTTAGCCCTTCATAAAGTACTACTTCTACATTACTTAATCCTATTTCTTTTATTGTTTCTTCTATTGCTTCTTTCATTTTATTTTTGTCTATACGCTCTGATTTATCTTTATTGTGTCCTATACCTATTATTACTTTATCAAAACATCTGGCAGCTTTTTTTACTATTTGCAAGTGTCCGTTTGTAAATGGATCAAATGATCCTGCATAAAAACCTATTAATCCCATTTTGTTTCTCCTTTCGCTTTATTGTAAATTATCTAACAATTCTTTTTTTGATTTATTATCTATAAATGAATAGTTATTTACATTTGGATTAAAACAACATATTGATTTATATTCACAATATTTGCATGCTTCTTCTTTTTTTCCTTTGTTGTATGTTGGTTTTATTTCTATATTTCCTTCTAATATTTCTTTTGCTATTTGCTTTATTATTTTTTTAACCTTATTTTGCAATAAAGTAAATTGTTCTTTTGTTATTGCATTTGAGCGAGAATCCATTATATCTCCATTTTTGTCAAGAGTTACTGGTATTGTGCTTGAAGCACCTGTTTGTAAGTTTTTATCCATCATTCGTATAATGTTTACATCTGCTAATACCATACCGCTCATTCTAAATTGCTTTTTTAATTCTTCTTGTATTTGTTCATCTGTTAAATTTCTACTTGCTTTTATTACTGGATCTATTAAGTTAAAATAAAGCATTCCAACAGGTATATTCTTTGTTTTTTCTACCGCTGTATCTAAATATGTTAATAATTGTATTTGTGTTCCCGCTTCTAGCTCATTTAAATTTATACTTCTATCTGATGATTTATAGTCTATTATTCTAATGTATTTGCCTTGTTCATTTTGTGCTGTATCTATTCTATCTATTTTACCTGTTATTTCTACATTATCTATTTTTCTATTAAATTCTATTTCGTTTCCTGCTATTTCAAAATCGCTATTTTTCATTTGTTGAACTATATATGTTATTGATTGAAGTATTGCTTTTTTTAGTATGTTTGTAAGTACTGCAAACCTTGGTGTGCTTGTAAATATATAGTTTTTGCTAAGTGAAAGTTTTTCATCGATTATGTTATTTACTATTTCTTTTATTTCTTGGTCTTCTATTGTTTTTATATTTTTTGTATTTTCAAAGAACTCATCTATTACTTCATGCATAAATGAACCTGTATCAATTGGTCTTACTACAAATTCTTCTCTTTCTTTTAATTTTAGTCCATATTTTAAATGGAAAGAAAATGGACATTCTCTATATTGTTCAAGCCTTGATACACTTGTTTTTAAAGTGTTTCCATATAGTCTTTTTATATTTTCTTCTGTTATTTTTTCTGCATCATTTTTATGTGAAAAACCTTTTATAGCCTCTTTTAATTTAGGCTTCCATTCATCATTTTGCATGTACCAATTATACACAGCAAACCAAATTTCATCTATCTCTTTTCCTTGTTTAAAATCTTTAATGTTTGAAAGCATTTGATTAAATGTACTTTCTGCTGTTAAAATACTATCATTTTTACTTACTACATCACTTTCTTCTTTTAGATTTTTAAACATCTTTTTTATTCTAGAAATTAATATAGATTGTCTTTTAGCTTTTTGTTCTTTATCTGTTGATACATAAGATAAATATAGTTCATCTTCTGCTGTTGTAAACGCTCTATATATGTTAAATTGGTCTTCATACAAGTTTTCTATTGTTCCTTTTGCAAGTTCAATTCCATTTTGTTTTAAATAGTTTCTGTCTTTATCATTAAGGAAACCTTCTCCTGAATTAACCGCAGGAAATACGCCGTCATTTAAGCCAAGTATAAATACAACTTTTGCTTTATGGTTTCTAGACCTATCTGTATCTCCTATTATAACCTGATCTATTACTTGAGGTATTTCTCCTAAACTAGAAAATTCTAATCCAACTTTTAATATATTCTTGTATTGTTTAAAACTCATTTTGTCTTGGCTAAATATTAGCACTATCTCATCAAATATTTGCATAAGAATATTCCAACTAGATTTATACTTATTTGCTACATCTTTTCTACCTGCTTGCTCTAATTTTTCTGCTTTTTCTTCTAGTTTTTCTCTTATTTGATTTTCTTCTAAAAACCTATATAACTTTGTTGTTATTTCTTCTGCTAGCTTTGATTCGTCTAAACTTGTTTTTAGTTTTAATAGTTGTTCTACAATTTTTCTTCTTAATTCGTTTAGCTTTTCTACATCTTTGTTTAATCTATCATATTTCCAATCTTCTTTATACCATTTGTTGCCTTTTATTCCCCACTTTTTGCAATAGTTTTCTAAATTATATATATCTTCTTTTTCTAGTGGAAGAAAACCAGTTTTTATATATGCAAGTACTGCATCTTGTGACCAACTTTTTGCATATATTTCTAAAATTGAAAGCACATATTTTACTAAAATATTTTGACTTAAATCTTCTTTTTGGTCTATAAATACTGGTATTTCATATTTTTCGAAAATTGCTTTTACTATGTTTGTGTATTCATCTATATTTTTTGTAATTACTGATATATCTTTATATCTATATTTTTTTTCTCTTACTAATTCTATTATCGTTTTTGCTACATATTCTACTTCTGAATATGGCTGACTAAGCAAGCTTATATGTATATTGTTTACTGGTTTTTCATATATTTTATATGGTACCTCATAAATATTTTTTTCTAAATGTTTTAATTCCTCATTTTTAAATCTATAAGTATTTTTTAATTCTATATTTTCTTCTAAATTTACATTAACCTCTTGAGCACATTTTATTAATTCTTGAATTACCATTTTGTTTTGATAAAAAATATCTTCTTCTGGCTGTTTTTGTATATTTATTTCGTCCGAACATATTGTAATATCAATCTCTTTGGCCTTTTTTAATAATTCTTTTATTACATTGTATTCTTGTCTTGTAAAACCAGAAAATTCATCTATGTAAATATATGAATTATCAAACATACTGCTTTCTTCTATTTTCTTTGCAAGAATTGTAAGTATATCATCTTCGTCTATATACTTATTTTGTAATGTTTCCTCATATTTTTTGTATATTGTATTTATATCATTTAATTTTATTTTTAAGTATTCGTCTTCTGTCTCTTTTTGTTTTTGCTCTAAATCTTCTAGTTTTACATCATGCTTTTTTAATTCCGTTATAGTCCTTAATACTATATCTATATTTTCGGATGATTTATTTAAAAATTGTAAATCTTTTTTATATTTTTCTAATATGTTGCTTACAAGCATTGCCTTACCTGTTTTTGATAAGTTTACTTCTGTAAGTCCTCCAACTTCTGTAAAAATTCTATGTGCCATTCTTTTAAATGTTATAACTTCTGCATTTATTACACTATTTTGTTCTAGTGTTTCTAGCAATCTTTTTTCTGTTGAAAATGAAAATTGTTCTGGCACAACAAGATATATTTTTTGTGCTGTTTTATTATTTATTTGCTCTTTAATTTTGTTTAAGCAGAACTGGCTTTTCCCAGTTCCTGCTCTTCCATAAATCAACCTTAAACTCATAATTCACTCCTTATTAAAAGGCTCCTCCGGCCGCCTCCTCGGCCACCTCCGCCAGAAAATCCTCCGCCACCAGAAAATCCTCCGGCCGCTTCCTCCTGAAAAGCCTCCTCCAGAAGATCCTGCTTCTCCGCATAGAAGATAAAACTTCTCCTGTTATTCTCGAATATCCTTTTACAAATCTTCTGTCTAAACTAGCATTTGCATAGAAATTATAATATCCTGATGCTATATCATCAAAGAGCATTTTACTCTCTAATATTTTTTCTAAGTCATCATCAATGTTTATTTCTTTAATTCTTTTAATAATTTTATCTGCCACTCCAAACGCAACTGCATATGCCAAATATTTTTCCCATAATGTTACTTGTTCTACATCTCTATCTTTAAATAATGTATCATCTTCTAATTTATCTTTTATCATATTTAATCTACTAAAGTCTTCTATCATAATTGATTCATTCTTTAGCATTAAATTATCTGTAAGCATTATTATAAGAGAAATTGATATTAATAATTCATCTATTATTAAAAATCTTAAGCTTTCACCAAATAGTAATGTTATTAGCATAACTACAAAAAATATTAATACTATGGTTACTGTTGTTGTTACCACTTTTTGACCTGTAAATTTTCTTATAGCTTTGTTTACTCTATGTCTTGTACATATCATTAAATATATTGGAATATATAAAATTCCAAGGAGCATTGGGAAACACAACAAAAACACCTCTATAATTTCAATACTAATACCTTTTATTGCTTCTGGATTATATATGTTTAACTTATTATATTGAAAATGGATTAATGCAATAATTATACTTATAAAAAATAGCATTACATTAAATACTCTTACAGCCATTGGTACTTTGCTAACATTTGCTCCAACTCTATTCAATTTTGCTTTTGCCATTTTGCTCAATTGTTTAAACTTCTTATTTGCATCATCTTCTTTTGGCAATTCTTTTAACCTTCCTGCAAAATCTATAGATGTTTTATCTCCAAATAACCAATGGTATATGTACTTCTCTATTTCATCCATTTCTGTTTCTTCTTTTGCACTAGGCCTTGATAATATATATGTATATGATTCATTTGTTCTAGCACTTGGCAGTATCTCCATTTTGATTAATTTTTTATCTATTAAGTTTAGTATAACGGCAATAATGTCTCTTGCTAAAACATCTCTGCTTCCCTGTATGCAACCTGCTATTAATGGATTATATTTTTTTAATAATTCATCTTCTCCAGTATACGCAGTAACATATTTCTTATCTTTTTCATATACGAATATTAATATTACCCAATATATGAACAGTGCTATTGCTAGTAACAATACTTTTATAGTAAATCTTTGTTTCTTTTCATTATTTTTATAAATGCCTTCTTCTTCTTGCATTATTTTAAATAACATATCTTTATTTGAAAGTTTTGCACTATTTTTTATGTTACTTTTATCAAATACAACCCTTGCTGCTACATATTGTCCGTTTTTTTACATTATTTACTTTAAAATTCACTTTATTTGGAGATTCTATTGTAACTACTCCATTGTATGGTCCATGTCCAAATGCATATAAATTTTCTTTGGATTGATTGTTTGGTAGTACTACATCTATATTTAATTTTTTTATATCTACATCCCATTCTCCACCAATAAAATTATAATACAATTCTGCTACATCATTATGCTTAACACATACATTTGATATACTATAATTTAATGTAAATGTTTTTGTTGTATTTTTAGATGGAGAATATACACTTATTTTATATTTTTGCTTATCCGCATCTACTGTATAAATTCCACTATTTACAGCTCCATCTACGTAAAACCCTTCGATATATTCAACATTTTGAGAATCTATAATTTTATTTATAGTTACTTTATTTCCGTTATATATACTATAATCTTTTGTTTCAAGATTTACTTCTTTAGCTTGACTATCTTCAAGTAAATATGGAATTGTTATATATATTCCATTATAATTACCAACAAAATTGTATGTAATCTTTTGATTAATATTAATTGAGCCATCTTGTTGTATTTCTGCTTGAATATCCATATTATCAATTGTGTAGCTTTTTGCATATATTTTTTTGTTAATTAATAATACTGCTATAAAAACTATAGTAAAACTTAGTATTTTTAATAAATTCTTTTGTATCCCCTTATTCACTCTAAGCTCCCCTTCTCCAATAGAATAAATACTGTTGTGCTATACCTGCTAAATTGCCATATTTTGTTTTGGCCAATTCTTCTATTTCTTTTTTATTTATTTTTGTTTCATCCTCATTTTTTATATATAATTCATTCATAACCCTTCGTACCCAAACATCTATTGGGAATACTTCTAATTTTTTTAGTGTGGAAAATAGCATTACACAATCTGCTACTTTTGGTCCTACCCCTGGAAACTTTAATAATTCTTCTCTTAATTTATTTACATCTTTTTCGTCTTCTAATTCTTTTAACTTATTTGGATTTTCATTTATTATTTTAGTTGTTTCATATACTCTTACATCTCTAAATCCAAGTCCAATGTTTCTTAAATCCTCTACACTTGCTTTAGACAATTCTTGTGGTGTTGGGAATGTGTAGTATTCAGCCTTATCCCAAACTATTTTTTCGCCATAACTTTTGGAAATTCTTTCTATTATTCCTTTTATTCTAGGAATATTATTATTTGCTGATATTATAAATGAAATAAGTGTTTCCCATAAATCTTGATTTAGTATTCTAATTCCTTCTCCATATTCAATACTAGTTTTTAAGTAATTATCCACATTTGATAATTTACTTTTTATATTGTCATAATTAGTATTTAAATCAAAATATTTTATGCACTCGTCTTTTATATTTTCTTTGCATATTCCTCTAAAAATTATTTTATTATCCGCTTTTTTTACATTTACAACATTTTGTTTAAATATTCCTGTATAGCTTCCATCTTCTTGCTTATTCCATCTAAAACATTGTCCACATTCAAAAATATGCTCTGGTTCAAAAGATTTACAATTTTCTAAAATGTATTCTTGTTCCATAAAATCTCCTCTTTTTACAATAGTTATTATATCATATTTAGCTTGTTTCTGTATATATTTTAATTGACATTTCAAGTTTATTATATTATTATATTATATATTTAACTAGAAGGGATGATATTATGGACTATAAGTGTGACATTTGTGGATTCATTTATGATGAGAACAAAGAAGCAGTTAAATTTGAAGATTTGCCGGCTGACTGGGTTTGCCCAATTTGCGGTACAGGTAAAAATTCTTTTTCTGAAGTAAAATAAATAAAAATATATAAATAGCTTACAAGTAAAACTTGCAAGCTATTATTTTTATACCTTATTTTTACAATCTCCTGTTTCAAAAAACTCTTTTATATTTTCGCATGTGTCTAATGCAATTTTATTTAGAGCTTCTTTCGTAAAGAATGCTTGATGTGATGTTACTACTACATTTGGCATAGTAAGTAATATTGAGAGTTCTTCATCTCTTATATATGAATTAGACATATCATTTAAAAAGAATTCCTCTTCATCTTCATAAACATCTAAACCAAGTCCACCAATTTTGCCTTGTTCTAACCTTTTTATTAAGCTTTTTGTGTCTATTAATTTTCCTCTACTTGTGTTTATTAATACAACCCCATCTTTCATTTTATCTAATGATTCTTCATTTATCATTTTATAATTTTCGTCTGTTAATGGACAATGAAGTGATATTATATCTGATTCCTTATATAATGTGTCTAAGTCTACATACTCAAAATTCATTTCTTTTGCTGCTTTTTCATCTGGGAATTTATCATATGCTAATACTCTACATCCAAAACCATTCATAATGTTTATAAATACTTTCCCAATTTTTCCTGAACCTATAACTCCAACTGTTTTACCATGTATATCAAATCCTAATAGTCCGTTTAAAGTAAAATTGTATTTTTTTGTTCTTTGGTACGCTTTATATATTTTTCTATCAATACTTAAAAGTAATGCTACTGCATGTTCTGCAACAGCATAAGGAGAATATGCTGGTACTCTTACAACTTTTAGCTTTTCTCCAATCTTTTTTATATCTACATTATTAAATCCTGCACATCTTAAAGCTATTAATTTTACTCCATCTTCTTCTAAGATTTTAATTGTTTTTTCGTCTACTACGTCGTTTACAAATATACATACAACGTCAAATCCTTTTGCTAGTGGTGCAGTTTCACTATTTAATCTTGATTCTAAATATGTTATTTCATAACCATATTTTTTATTGTATTCATCAAACAATTTTTTATCATATTCTTTTGTATCAAAAAATGCTATTTTTATCATATTTTATTCCTTCTTATCTTTTAGTAATTTCTTTGTAGTGCATATTGCCTATGGCGTCATCACCTACATTATTTAATTATATATTTTTCTAATGCTCTTGCAATTTGGTCTGGACAAGATGTTCCTTTATATCCACATGGAATTCCTTTTAGTTTTTTTATTATGTCTTTTATTTTCATTCCTTCTACCAATTTTGAAATTCCTACTGTGTTTCCTGGACATCCCCCAACAACTTTTACTGACTTTACAATATCTCCTTCTATATCGAATACCAATTCTCTTGAGCATACTCCTTCTGGTTTATATCTATATTCCATATTTTTCACTCCTATCTTTTTTAAGCACGGGTCGCCGAGGACTGCGACCCCTACTTTTTATTTTTATCTTTTTTTAATATTTTATTACAATTATTTTTTATTTTCAACTCTTCTATTGTTTAAATTTTTATGATATATTATTATGTAATAATTTGTATTGGAGGATTATAGTGGAAAGTACTTTTAGTTTTAAGTCGAGTACAGGATTTGATGTATTTGCAAAAAAATGGATTAATAATGATTTTAAAGAGCACAAAGGAATAATACAATTAGTTCACGGCATGCAAGAGCATATTGGTAGATATAATGATTTTGCTAATTTTTTAGCCAACAATGGTTACATTGTAGTTGGTCATGATCATTTAGGTCATGGTAATACAGCTAAATGTGAAGATGATTTTGGATATTTTGCTGATAATAATGGCTGGGATAGGTTAGTAGAAGATGTTCATATCCTTCAAAATAAAGTTCATAATGAGTATCCTAATCTACCTTATATTGTTATGGGACACAGTATGGGCTCACTTATTGTTCGTACATATATTACAAAATATGATGATAATTTAACTGGTGTAATTATTTCTGGAACAAGTGGGCAAAAATATGGGCTTATTTCTGGGAAACTGCTTATTAAAATAATTTCTACTTTTAAAGGTAAAAGGTATAAAAGTAAATTGATTGAGCATCTTGTTACAGGTTCTTTTAATAAAAAGTTTGAACCAAACAGAACTCCTTCTGACTGGATTTGCAGTGATGAAAATGAAGTTAATAAATTTATAGAAGATGAGAAATGCGGAAAAATGTTTTCTGTTCAAGCATATTATGATTTATTGAGTGGAACTCAATATTTATCTAAACAGAAAAATGTTAATAAAACCGTAAAGGTTCCTATATTAATTTTCTCTGGCGATGAAGACCCTGTTGGGCAAAATGGTAAAGGTGTTTTAAGAGTATATAAAATGCTTAAAAAAGACGGAACCAGAAATGTGTATTTAAGATTGTTTAAAAACGCTAGACATGAATTACTTAATGAGGTAAATAAATTGGAGGTTTATAACTTTATTTTAGATTGGTTGGATAAATTGTAATTTTTAAACTTAATTTAAGGTTTGGTAATATATAATGTAATCATCCTCCATGATATATATTAAATATTATGAGAAGCATAGCGTAAGTCTATCCCCTTTGACTTGCGCTATGTTTTGTTTTTATTTAATAGCTTTTTTTGCAAATTCGTTGTTTACTATTGTTTCATAAGGTGCTTTTGTTGTAAGTTCTCCTGCTTCTTGCATTACTGTTTGTAATTTTTCAAAAGCTTCTTGTTTTAGTACTGGTGTTTCATTCCAAGCATCTATGTCTTTATATCTTTGAATTGAACTTTCTAACATACTTAAATCTGTATCTGGGAAAAAGTTTTGTATTTTTTCTGCAATTTCTTTTGCTGTATGTTCTTTTACCCATGTTTGGCCCTTATATACTGCATTTGTAAAGCCTTGAATTATATCTTTATTATTGTTTATATAACTCTTTTTTGCAAAGTATGCTGTATATGGTATTTCTCCTCCTGCTTCTCCAACTGATGCTACTATATATCCTTTTTCTTGTGCTTCTGTCATTGATGCTGTTGGTTCAAATAGTGTAACATAGTCTGCTTTACCTCCTGCAAATGCTCCTGCCATTAAGTCAAATTTAATACTATCATCTAATATTACATCTTTTTTTGTATCTAATCCACTTTGTTTTAGTACATATTCAAATGTCATATATGGTACTCCACCTTTTCTACCAGGGATAATGGTAGAACCTTTTAAATCTGTCCATTTAAAGTCTTTGTTTTCTTTTCTGCTAACTAGAAAAGATCCATCTCTTTTAGTCATTTGTGCAAATACTTGCATGTAATCTTCTTTTCCTTCGTTATATACATAAATTGCAGCTTCCGGTCCGTGCAAAGCCTATATCACTTTGACCAGCAAGTACTGCTGTCATTACCTTATCTGCACCTTGACCTGTGGTAATTTCTATATCCAGATTTTCTTCTTTAAAATATCCATTGCTAATTGCAACATATTGTGGCGCATAAAAAACTGAACGTGTAACTTCATTTAATCTTATTTTTGTCATTTCTGTGTTTCCGTTATTTTTATCTTTAAGCATAGAATATGCTAAAATTCCACCAACAACTAATAAGATTATAAGTATGCCTATAATATATTTTTTCAAAATTTTTCTCCTTTCAATTGATTGTAATTTGTTTAAAACATGTATATTGCAAAACCTGCTATGCTTTCGGGTCGCCGAGGACGGCGACCCCTACCGTGTCAAATTACAATTTATCCAAATTTTTTTGTTTTTAAAATTATTTTTTCTAGTAGGACTACTGCCTCATACATAATTGCTGCGACAGCTGCAAGTATTACTACACTTGCCATTACTAAATCTAGCTGAAACACTTGACCTCCATACACTATTAAATAGCCGAAGTCCTGCTTTTGATACTAAGAATTCCCCTGATATTACTCCGACTAATGAAAGCCCTATATTCACTTTTAACGAATTTATAAATGTAGAAATATTTGCTGGTATTACTATTTTTGTTAATATCTGCAATTTATTTGCATTAAAGGTTTTTGCCATTCTTATTTTTTCGCTATCTGTATTTAAAAAACCATTTAATATTTCTAGAATTGTAACTATTAATGATATTGCCAATGCCATTACTATAATTGCGCCTGTTCCTGCTCCTACCCATATTATTATTACCGGTCCGAAGTGCTATTTTAGGTAAACTATTTAATACTACTAAAAATGGTTCAGATACCTTTGATAGGAATTTTGACCACCATAGTATTATTGCAATAATCACTCCAAGTATAGCTCCAGATAAGAATCCTACTATTGTTTCATAACATGTAACTCCTAAGTGTTCTAATAGTCCATTTTGAGATAAATTCATAAAGGTTTTTAGCATTCTAGATGGTTGGCTTGTTATAAAGCTATCTATTACTCCTTTATTGGCTAGTATCTCCCATAATGCTACAAATGCAACAGCTACTGTAATTTGTGTAAATAATGTTAATATTTTTGTTAATCTAATTTTTTTTAGATACTTCTTTCTTTCTTCTGAATTATTTTTCTTTTGCATCAACATCTAGCTCCTTCCATAAGCTATCAAAATATTTACTGAATTTTGGACTTTTACGGCAGTTCATAGGATCTCTTCCTTCTATTTCAAAATCTATTGTATCAATTTTTTTAACAGTTGCTGGTCTTTTTGTAAGTACTACTATTCTGTCAGACATACTAATAGCCTCTGATATATCGTGTGTTACCATTACTGTGGTAATATTTTCGTTTTTTAGAATTTTGTATATATCCTTTGTTACCATTATTCTTGTTTGATAATCAAGAGCTGAAAAAGCTTCATCTAATAGAAGAATTTCTGGTCTTATTGCAAGTGTTCTAATTAGTGCCACTCTTTGCCTCATTCCTCCTGATAATTGAGATGGGTATTTATCTTTAAATTCATAAAGATTATATTTTTTTAATAAATCTTTTACATATTGCTCATTTTCTTTAGTTTTTCTTTTTGTTATTTCCAACCCAAAAACCACATTGTTATATATAGTTCTCCATTCTAGTAAACTATCTTTTTGAAGCATATATCCAATTTTGTTTGATACATTTTCTGTTTCTACATTATCTATATATATCTTTCCACTTGATTTTTCTTCTAGCCCTGCAATTATTGAAAGTAATGTTGATTTTCCGACATCCGACTTGGTCCAATTATGCTAACAAATTCGCCTTCATTTACATTAAAATTTATATTTCTTAAAGCTTCTATTTCCCCATTTTTTGCTTGATATGTCTTGTTTATATTTTCTAATCTTAAAACTTCTTTCATGCTATTCCTCCTACTATATTAATAATATATTCCTATTTATGTAAATTGGTGCCGTTAATTTTTTAACACATCACACTTCAAACCTCTCACTTCACACTTCATGTCAAATTATATTTTTTTGTTGTATATTGTGATTTTATATAATATAATTAATTCAGATTTATTTTTTGGGAGGGAAAAATGGAAAAAAATATTGATGTAGCAATAATTATGGGCAGTGATTCTGATTTACCTATAATGAAAGATAGTGCCAAATTCTTGGATAATATGGGAATTTCTTATGAGATGAAAATTTTATCTGTTCATAGATGCCCAGATGAAGCAATTGATTACGCAAAAAATCTTAAAAATAGAGGTGTTAAAGCAATTATTGCTGGTGCTGGTGGTGCAGCCCATTTACCTGGAATTTTTGCAGCAGTAAATACATGCCCAGTAATTGGTGTTCCTATTCATTCTAAGGCTTTAAATGGTATTGATTCACTTTATTCAATTGTGCAAATGCCTTCTGGTATTCCTGTTGCGACAGTTGCAATAAATGGTGCAAAAAATGCAGCTATTTTAGCAACTCAAATAATAGGCGTTTCAAATGAAGATATACGTAATAAATTAGCTGATTTTAAAGCTGGATTAAAAGATGCTGTTATGGAAAAAGATGCAAAATTACAAGATATAGGTTATGAGAATTATTAATTTAGAAAGGATTGTTATTTTATGAAAAAAATTAGTAGTGGTAAAGTTCGTGAAATATATGAAGTAGATGATGATAAACTTATGATGGTTGTTTCTGATAGGATTTCTGCATTTGATTTTATTATGCCAAATCCTGTTTTGGATAAGGGAAAAATTCTAAATAAATTATCTGAATTTTGGTTTAATTTTGTTTCTGATATTATACCAAATGATATAATTACTACAAATTATGAGGAATTTCCAGACGAATTTAGAAAAGAAGAATTTAAAGATAGAAGTATGCTAGTAAAAAAACTAAAAATGCTTCCAGTTGAATGCATTGTAAGAGGATATATTACAGGTTCTGGTTGGGCAGAATATCAAAAAACTGGTACTGTTTGCAATATTAAATTGCCAGAAGGTTTACAAGAATGTCAAAAATTAGATGAACCAATTTTTACGCCTTCTACAAAGGCTGAACTTGGAGATCATGACGAAAATATTTCTTTTGAAAGATGTAAAGAAATTTTAGGTGATGAACTTGCTGAAAAAGTAAAAAATGCTACAATTAATATCTATAAAAAATGTGCTGATTATGCTCTTTCTAAAGGAATAATTATAGCAGACACAAAGTTTGAATTTGGGTTAGATGAAAATGCTAATTTAGTCTTAGGAGATGAAGTTTTAACTCCTGATTCTAGTAGATTCTGGCCCCTTGACGATTATGAAGTAGGTAGAGGTCAAAAAAGTTTTGATAAGCAATACTTAAGAGACTGGCTATCAAATAACGGATATAGAAACAATCCTCCTGCCGAACTTCCAAAAGATGTTTTAGAGACTACAAGAAATAAATATATTGAAGCATATGAAAAAATAACAGGAAAGAAATTTTAAATAAATGAGACAAAAGGGGACACTCCTCTTTTGTCTCATTTTATAACTCTAATTCTTCTATATCTATTTGTTCTTTGTTGTCTATTTCACCAATTATCTCTAAACCTTTTGCCCTATCTACAAATCTTTTTAATTCTTCTCTTGAAATTTCTTTATATTTTCTATCGGTATTATTATAAGCAAAATATGTATTTTCTCCTTTTGATTTTTCTGATGGTCTTAATTTTACAATAGAATGTATTTTAGAAAAGTCACCATTGTTCACACATGCATACATATTTATTCTTTTTGCCTCTTCTTCCGAAAAAAACTTTTTTAGTGTATAAAAGTAATACCTTATATTTTCCAAATATCTTGCATTCGAATTATATGTGGAAAACTTATCCATATTTTCTAAAAGAAATTCTAATTTATATTTGAATATATCTTCTTCTCGTACATCTTCTCTTCCTTTTAGAACATATTTTTTAAACTTCTCTGGATCTGCTAATTCTTGTTTTATTCTTTCAAATACATCCTCTGTATATATACCTCTTTTATTATTATCTTTTTCACTTTCGTTACTATAACTATATCCTAATTTTTTATCCATTCTTTCTATTTCTTCTCTTGGTAGGAAGGATAAGTTATAACATTTTTTTACTCTATCTTTATATGTTGGTGAATACATAATATTTCTATTATTCTCTAAATTAAATGCAAATGAATTTACTCTTTTTGCAGTTTTTATTCTTGATAAATCACCTATTAGATTAGTTATATAATTCTTTCCTTCAATATTTAATACTGCGTCCACATGTGCTCCTGGGTTCTCATTTACTTTTATTAAATCCGAGTTTATTCCTATATCTCCTAATATACTTACATATAATTCCGCTATAGCTTTACAATTTCCTTGAAGTTCTTTTCCTATTTTTTTATTGAATAGGCCTCTTCTCTCTTCAACTTTCCCAAAAGCATTAATAGGATCTTCTGATAAAATTTTTCCTAGTTCTATATATACATAATAAGCCTCTTCAATTTTGCTAAATTCTCTGCCCTGCATACTGTTTATAATTTTTTCTTTTACTTGCTTAATTGAATCTTCGTAATCAGGATTACTGCTAGGTATTAGTAATCTTTTTCGCAGTCTAATTCTTCTAAACCAATCTATTATTTTCATATTTTCCTCTATTATTTATAATTAATGAGACAAAGATGGGCTGTCCCATTTTGTCTCATTTTTTCTAGACATTTATCTCTACTTTTTCTTCGTTTATTAAGTCTTTATATTTTTCTAGTACTGGATTTACACATTCTTCTATAAAATCTGTTACTTGATTTTTTGCTCTTCCACAAAGGTGATCTGGATTTAATATATGTAAAATTTCTTCTTTGGTTAGTCCAAATGTTTCGTCTGCTGCTATTCTATCTACTAAATCATTTGGTCTACCAAATTCTTTTACTTCTCTTCCAGCTTCCATTGAGTATACTCTTATTTTTTCATGTAATTCTTGTCTATCTCCACCTTTTAAAACTGCATTCATAAGTATTTCTTCTGTTCCCATAAATGGAAGTTCTTGCATCATATTTGTTTTTATTACGTTTTTATATACTACAATATTTGATGATATGTTTTCATAAAGAATTAATATTGCATCTGTTGCTAAAAAGCTTTCTGGCACGCATATTCTCTTATTTGCAGAATCATCAAGTGTTCTTTCTAGCCATTGTGTTGCAGTTGTTATTTTTGCATCATTTGAAAGTACCATTACATGTCTTGAAAGTGAATTTATTCTTTCACATCTCATTGGATTTCTTTTATATGCCATTGCTGATGATCCAATTTGTCCTTTTTCGAATGGTTCTTCTAATTCTTTTTCGTGTTGTAAAAGTCTCATGTCATTTGCAAATTTTGATGCACTTTCTGCTATTCCTGATAAGCAATTTAATACTATTGAATCCAACTTTCTTGTATATGTTTGTCCAGATACTGCATATACTTTGTCAAATCCCATTTTCTTTGCTATTTTTCCATCTATTTGTTTTACTTTTTCTTCATCTTTAAATAATTTCATAAAGCTTTCTTGTGTTCCTGTTGTTCCTTTGCAACCCAAAAGTTTCATTCTTGATTCTACAAATTCTAGTTCTTCTAAATCTTCTAACAAATCTTGCATCCAAAGTGTTGCTCTTTTACCAACTGTTGTTAGCTGTGCAGGTTGAAAATGTGTATATCCTAGGCAAGTTGTTCCTTTATATTCATCTGCAAATTTCTTTAGATTATTTATTACATTAACTAATTTTGCTTTTATAATTTTTAAAGCTTCTCTCATTAAAATTACGTCTGTATTATCTGTTACATAGCAAGATGTTGCTCCTAAGTGTATTATTGGTTTTGCTTTTGGGCATTTTGTACCAAATTCATAAACATGTGCCATAACATCATGTCTACATTCTTTTTCTCTTTTTGCAACTACATCATAATCAATGTTATTTACATTTTCTTTCATTTCATTAATTTGTTCGTCTGTTATATCAATTCCTAGCTCTTTTTCTGTTTCTGCAAGTGCAACCCAAAGTTTTCTCCATGTTGAATATTTAGAATCACTTGACCAAATTTTGTTCATCTCTTTACTTGGATATCTTCCAGCAAGTGGTGTTACATAGATTTCATTGTTCATAATATATCTCCTTTTCTTTTATATTACTTTGTTATTACCAATACTGTTTCTAATTTTGAAAAATCCACTGATGTTTCTACAATTGCATATCTGTCTGTTATATTTTTTGATTCTATTATTTCTTTTATTTTACCTATTTGTATTCCTTTTGGATATATTCCACCTAATCCAGAAGTTTCTATTGTATCTTCTAAAACTAAGTCGGCATCTGTTGGAATATACATTAATTTTAATGTATTACTGCTTCCGTAAAATTCCTCTTACAATCACACTATCTCTTGATGTTGTTATTGTCCCACTTATATTAGTTGCTGGGTCTATTATTGGTTGGACCTTTGCAGTATTTTCTGTTACAGACATAATATAGCCAACTAATCCCTGTTCTGTAATAACTGGCATATCTACATCTATTCCACTTGATTTTCCTGCATTAATAACCATTGTTTCACTTAAATTGCTAACATCTTTATTTATTATATATGCTGGTACAGTTTTGTATTCTGCATACTTTTCTGCCATATTTACATATTGTCTCAATGTTGCATTTTCAGTTTTTATTATTTCTAACTCTTGTAATTTTTTTTGTAATTCACTATTTTCTTCTTTTAGCTTTTTATTTTCTTCATCTAGCTTATCTATGTTTTCGAAAAATGAATCATTTTTTGCAATTTTATTTTTTAAATGCGTTAATCCATTTTGCACAGGCATTACAAGTTTACTAAATAAATTCTCTGCACCAGAAAGTTTATTTGTATTTATATTGGTAAGCAAAACTAATATAATCAATACTATTATTGTTATTACTATACCTATAATACTTGTTTTATTGTTTCTATACATCGCTGTAATCCTTTCTTATTTATTGTTTATCTACGTTTACGCGCATTTATAAGAACAGTTTTTAATCTTTCTAAGTCTTCTAAAGTTTTTCCTGTTCCCTTTACAACACATTCTAATGGATCTTCTGCAATATATACTGGCATTTCTGTTTTTTGGCTTAATAATTTGTCTAGATTTCTGATTAGTGCTCCTCCACCTGCAAGCACTATTCCCTTTTCTACTATGTCTGATGCAAGTTCTGGTGGAGTTTTTTCTAATGTAGCTTTTACAACTTCTACTATTTCATTTATTGAATCATGCATTGCCTCTTCTATTTGTGTTGAAGTAACTATAACATTTCTTGGTAACCCATTTCCTAAATCTCTTCCTCTTACTTCCATGCTTGCTTCTGTCATTAATGGTAATGCACATCCTATTTCTATTTTTATTTCTTCTGCTGTTGTTTCTCCTATTGCTAGTCCCATTTCTCTTTTTATATAATTTACTATATCTTCGTCTAATTCGTCTCCAGCAGTTCTTAAAGAGTTACTTATTACAACTCCTCCTAAGGAAATTACAGCAACTTCTGTTGTTCCTCCACCTATATCAACTATTATATTTCCAGTAGGTTCTGCTACATCTAAATTTGCACCAATTGCTGCTGCCATTGGCTCTTCTATTAAATATACTTCTTTTGCTCCAGCTCTTAAAACTGATTCTTCTACTGCTCTTTCTTCCACTTCTGTAATACCAGATGGGACTCCAACAACTACTCTTGGTCTTCCTGCGTTATATCTTTGGCATACTTTTGACACTATATTTTTAAGCATTAACTGTGTTGCAGTAAAATCTGCTATTACACCATCTTTTAATGGTCTTACTGCTTTAATAGTTTCTGGTGTTCTTCCAAGCATTTCTTTTGCTTCATAACCAGTAGCTAAGATATTGCCACTTCTTCTATCTATTGCTACAACAGATGGCTCTTTTAATATTACTCCTTTTCCTTTTAGTGTAACTAAAGTATTGGCTGTTCCTAAATCTATTCCAATATCTTTTGATTTTAGTCCAAATAACATATTTCTCACGTTTCCTTTCCCATTAATACACTCTCATATATTCCATCCCCTATTACTACATGGTCTAACAATTCAATTCCCATTAAATCAGCACATTCATATATTCTGTCTGTTACTTTATAGTCACTTTTGCTTGGTTTTGGGTCTCCACTTGGATGGTTATGAATAAGTATTATCTTTGGTGCCTGCATTTTTATAGCCTCTGCCAATACATCTTTTGGTTCTATACATGCAAAATTTGAACCTCCTAACGATATGTTTACAATTCTTAATACAATATTTTTGTTATTAAGAATAATAACTTTGGCTATTTCTCTTTTTTCGTATCTTAGTTCAGACATTACTAATTCTGCCACATCTTTTGTATTGCTTATTTTTATCTTGTTTGTAATTGGCTTTGTTATTCTTTTTGCAATTTCAGATACTGCTTTTATTTGTATTGCTTTTACTTTTCCTATCCCCTTAACTTCTGTAAGCTCTTCTATCGATATTTCTTGCAAAAATCTTAAATCATTCTTGTTATAATTTTTATTTAAATTTAATATTTTCTGAGCAAGTGCTACTGCAGTTTCTTTTTTGTTTCCAGTTTTTATTATTATTGCCAAAAGTTCTGCATTAGATAACATCTCGGCTCCATAAATTTCTAATTTTTCATATGGTCTTTCTAATATTGGAAGCTCTTTCATTTTTAGTCTCATAAAATCGCCCTTTCAATATAAATTGCCCCCAACAAAAAGCAATGCATTTTGTATTCTTTAATTAAAAAAATTCTACATTATACTTTTCTATATATAAATATTGCTATTGCCATTCCTACAATGCTTGCAATATTTATTTTAAACATTAGCCCAAATGTTATTGTTATTACATTTAAATCTAGTGATACCGGAGTTGATAGTCCAAAACTTTGTCCATAAGATAACCACCATAGCCAATCTACCTTTGCTGCAAGTTCTCCTAAAAGTCCTCCTATTACTAGACCTGATAGTAAAAATACTAATAATATCCATATATTTTTTTCTCTTGTTGCCATTTGTGCTCCTCCTTATTTCTCCTTTGTTAAATACTAATATATTATATATGCAATTGCTTGTTTTTTCAAGTAAATTCAAGGATTTATTATGGGTTATTTTACAATTTCTTTCACTATTTTAATAATTATTTAATATAATGTGATATAATAATTTCCATATTTTTATTATTTAAATTATTATATATTGGTGCTATAATAATATTATACTTTATATCGGAGGTTACTTATTTTGAAAATTGAAAAATTGACAGAGAATAAAATTAGAATCACTTTAAATTTGAGCGATTTGGAAGAAGAGCATATAGATTTACACTCATTTATGTCTAATTCTGCTGAATCTCAAGCTTTGTTTTGTAGTTTGTTAAATAAAGCCGAAAAAGAAGTTGGTTTTTATACAAAAGATTACAAATTAATGATTGAAGCAATTGCAGTTCCAGAAGGGAACTTTATTCTAACTGTTACAAGGCTTCCAGAAAAGGAACAAGTAAAAAAACAATTAAAAATAAAAAGAAAAACATCTGCAATTAATAATAGTTTAGTAATATACTCATTCAATTCATTTGATGATTACTGTGAGTTTTGTAAGTATATAAGCTTACATCTAAACAGTGAAACATATTTAAAATTAAGAAAAGTTTCTTTGAGCTTATATAATTCAAAATATTATTTATGCATACATATTAACAAATCTAATTTACCTATTGTAAAAGCAATTAATTGTGAAATAAGCGAATTTGGAAACACTGTTGCTAATCCGGATTTATTCGAAAGAAAACTTTTAGAATATGGAAAAGCAATTTTTAAAGCAAATGCTATATCTAATTGTGTTAAAGCATTTTATAATAAATGAAAATTTATATACAAAGATCAACAAAAAACCAGTTCAATGTGAACTGGTTTTTTTAACTTTTTACTTATATAAATAAATTTGTGGATTTTGTCTTACTCCATTTACTCTTATTTCTAAGTGTAAATGAGGTCCTGTTGAATTTCCTGTTGATCCTACTGCTGCTATTGCTTCACCTTGTGCAACTGTTTGACCTGTTGTTACATATAACTTGCTACAATGTCCATATACTGTTTCTACACCATTTCCATGGCTTATTTTTATGAAGTTTCCTAAGCCTCCACCATTATTTCCAGAATAAGTTACTGTCCCTGCTGCTGCTGCAACTATTGTTGTTCCTGTTGAAGTAGCTATATCTAATCCTGTATGTTTTCCACTGGCTCTTTGACCAAATCTTGATGTTATTATTCCTGATACTGGTCTTATTAGTCCTATTCCTAAAACAGCTGATGATGGTGTTTCTGTACTTGCTATTTTTTGTCCTTTATATGTTGCATATGCTGATGTTGCTACAACTACTGGTTTTACATATAATGCTGTTACAACTTTATCTTTTTCTGTAAATTCTTTCATCTCTGTTGAATGAACTTGTGTATATGCTATTTTATTTATATTTGTACTTTTCTTTGATTTCAACTCATTAATTATAGCTTCTGCTTCGTCCTTTGTTCCTACATAGTACTTTTCTTCATTGCTTACTACTATTGCATAATACTCATAATATGTTGTTCCTGAATTTTTTACTTTTTCAAATATTTCTTCATCATTTGCTTGATTATCTTTTTTCAATAAACACAATGAATATTCAGGTAAGTCTTTAATATCTATAAAAGCAACATTACTGTTATCCTTACTTTCTATATATTCATTTATTCTCTTTTGTAATTTACTTTTATTTGATGTATATCCTAAAAATTCTCCATTTACAGTTACACTGTACATTGGTTTATATACTAAAGATATTAGTCCTACTATTAATGCTGTAGATATCATAATAAGAAATAAAACTTTTAATGAACTTCTAACATGCACAAATATATTCTTTATACTTCTTAAAATAATAAACACTCCTAACTTATTTTTTTAAAATTTCACTATAATATTTTACCTTAATTATACATTTTTGGCAATAAGTATATTCTTTTATTTAGTCCTTTAATGTTATGAATGCTTGCATTTTCTCTTTTTTTCTCTGTTTTCCTTTCAAAATCTCTGTATTTTACGTGCTGTAAATTATGTATATTGCAAAGCCTGCGATGTCTTCGGCTCTCCGAGGACGGCGACCCCTACAACGTTTGCAACAAATTCGTTTTTGGGCGTACGCAATATGCCCTTACAAATCACACCTCTCACTTCAATCAAACAAATTTCAATTTTTTGAATAATTTATTAATTTTTGTAAACACTATACTTGTTAAATAAAAAATGGAAAGGATGATTTTAATGTCAGAACTAAGTCAAGTAGAATTACAAAATTTAAGGCACTTAATAGGTGCACACGACACATCATATCAAAAGCTAAACACATATGCATCACAATGTGTTGACCCACAAATAAAGCAAATGTTTACAAAGGCTGCTCAAGATTCATTAAATACAAAACAAAAATTGTTAACATTTTTAAATTAGGAGGTAAGAATATGGAAGAAAAATACATGGTTAACGATATATTAGAAAGCGTTAAAGCAGAGCTTACAACATATCAAGGAGTTATTTCAGAAGCAGAAAATATGCAATTAAGACAAACAATACAACAGATAAGAAATAATGACGAATCATTCCAATATGAATTATTTAAGGTAGCACAAGCAAAAGGATATTACACACCAGCAGGGCAAGCACCACAGACAGAAATAGACAAAGTAAAAAACGAAGTAAGTAATTAGATAAATTGGAATTTGTTTAGTTCCGGATGAATTCAGGACAGTCCCCAAAATCCCCAGGTTTGGTGATTTTAAGGGACAGTCCCTAGAATTCCCCCTCACACAAATTCCAATTTTTTTGCATAAAAAAAAGAAGATTGCTCTTCTTTTTTATCTTATTTCTAAATTAGCGAATTTTGCCATTAGCCTTTTATGTCCTGCTTTTTCAAAGTTTATATCTAGTTTTAAGTCTTCTCCTTCTTGTTCTACTGAGTTTATTACTCCTTCTCCAAATTTTTTATGATATACTGTTACCCCTGCTCTAAATTTGCTTAAATCTACTCCTTCTGTTTTTGTTTTGTTTAATGAATTTAAGAAACTTTCTGCTGTTCTAAATTGATATGACGGTTCTTTTGGAGAGTATTTATCTCCAAATGCTTTTGTTTGATATTTTTTTACTGTTCCATATTCCCACTCATATGTTGTTTCTTTTGGTTCATATTGTTTTTCTTTCTTAATGTTTTTATCTCCGTTTAGCATTTCTGGTGGTATTTCTTCTATAAATCTAGATATTTTGTTGCATGATGTTGAACCAAATATAGTTCTTTGTCTGCTACATGTTAAGTATAAAAATTGTTCTGCTCTTGTTAGTCCAACATAGCAAAGTCTTCTCTCTTCTTCTAATTCTCTTTCTTCTCCTATTGACTTATAACTTGGGAATATTCCGGTCTTCCATTCCTATTAAAAATACTACTGGGAATTCTAGTCCTTTTGCACTATGTAAGGTCATTAATGTTACTGCTTCGTCTGTATCTTCTAGTTCATCTACATCGCTTGTAAGTGTTATACTTTCTAAGAATTCTGCTAAGTTGTTTTCTGCAGCTTCATCCTCGAACTCTATTGCTACTGTTAAAAACTCATCTAAGTTTTCTAGCCTTGTTTCTGCTTGTGTTGTACTTTCTAGTTCTAAAGCTTTTGTATATCCTGTTTTGTTTAGTGTTTGTTTTACAAGTTCCGAAATTTTAATTTCATCTTTACTTGCTCTTAATTCTTCTATTACATTTACAAAATCTCTCGAATTTGCGAATACTTTATTTAGTCCAAACTCATCTGCTTTTTTTATTACTTCATACATTGATATTCCGGTTTGTTGATGCTATTGATTCTATTTTTTCTAAACTTGTTTTTCCTATTCCTCTTTTAGGCTCATTTATTATTCTTTGCAAACTTAAATTATCTGATGTGTTTTGAATTAATCTTAAATAACTAATTATATCTTTTATTTCTTTTCTTTCGTAGAATTTGTGTCCACCTATAATTCTGTATGGAATTCCTTCTCTTACTAAAATCTCTTCTATACTACGTGACTGTGCATTCATTCTGTATAGAATTGCAAAATCTGAATATTTTAAATACTCTTCTCTTCTTAAATGTTCTATTTCTTCTGCAATATATCTTGCTTCATCATATTCATCATTACATATATGTACTTCTGGAAGCTTTCCTTCTTCTTTTTCTGTCCATAAGTTTTTTTCATATTTTTTGCTATTATTTTTGATTATTGCATTTGCTGCATTTAATATGCTTTTTGTAGATCTATAATTTTGCTCTAATTTTATTATTTTTGTTCCTGGAAAATCCTTTTCAAAATTTAATATATTTGATATGTCTGCTCCTCTAAAAGAATATATCCCTTGGTCATTATCTCCTACGGCTGTAATATTTCCGTGTCTTGCTGCAATTAATGTTAGTAGTGTAAATTGTGATTTATTTGTATCTTGATACTCGTCTACTAATACATATTTGAATTTATCTGAATAATACTCTAAAACATCTGGGTTTTCTGTTAATATGTCTATTGTAAAATTGATAATATCATCAAAATCTATTGCATTATTTTCTTTTAATTTTCTTTGATATACAGCATATATTTCTGCGATTTTTTCTTTTCTATACTCACCATTTGTCCTTAATTTGTAGCTTTCTGGTGTAAGCATTTCATTTTTTGCATTGCTTATTTCTGATAATACGCTTCTGTCTGTAAACAATTTATCATCAATATTTAATTCTCTTAAACATTGTTTTACCAAACTTCTTTGATCTGATGTATCGAATATTATAAATGAGCTTTCATATCCTAATCTATCTATAAATCTTCTTAAAATTCTAACGCAAATAGAGTGGAAAGTTCCTAGCCACATTTCATTCGCTGCTTCTCCAACTAATGCTTCTACCCTTGTTTTCATTTCGTTTGCTGCTTTATTTGTAAATGTAATTGCAAGTATTTGCCATGGCTTTACATTTTTTTCTCCTATTAAATATGCTATTTTATGTGTTAGTACTTTTGTTTTTCCTGAACCTGCACCTGCTATAATTAGGTTTGGTCCTTCTGTATTTATTACTGCTTCGTATTGTTTATCGTTTAGTCCTTCTAATATGTTCATTTGTTTATTCCTTTCTTTAATTTATTTGAAGTGGAAAGTATGCTTTTTTAGTTATAATTTTTCTATAATTTTATTAAGGCATTCCTTTATTTCCTTTGCACAACTTTTATATACTTCTATTCCGTATCCCCATGGGTCTTTTATATCTAAATCATTTTGTGGATATCCTGCGTATTCTTTCATCGTAAATACTTTTTCTTTTAATTCTGGATACATATTTATAACACTATTTTTATGTGAAATTGTTGCGCAAAGTATTACATCCATGTCTTTTATGTTTGAGTTTCTTATATTTGTTGCTCTATGATTTCTTAAATCTATCCCATATTCATTCATTGTTTCAATTGCTTCATATGTTGGAATATCACCATTTTGTGCATATATGCCACACGAATATACTTGTACATTTTTATTTTGTTCTTTTGCCATTTTTTCAAACATTGCATGTGCCATTGCACTTCTGCAAATGTTGCCTGTGCATATAAACATTATTTTCATTTTTTTGTTTTCCTCCTATATAATCCCTAAAATATATTTTTCTTTTTTTACTGGTTCTTCTACTATTGTATATGCATCTTGCATTTCTTCTACTGCTGTTTCTCCTTTTTGTTTATTGTTTGCATATACAAATGCTAGTATATCACCTTTTTTTACTTTGTCTGCATTTTTCTTGTTTAGCACTATTCCTACTGCTTTGTCTATGTCATCTTCTTTTCTTAATCTTCCCGCTCCTAAATCCACTGATATTTTTCCTACTTCTCCTGCATTTAATTTTTCTACATATCCGTCTTTTTCACAAATTACTGGTAATATGTATTTTGCTTTTTCAAATTTATCTGTATTTTTTACATATTCTATATCACCATTTTGATTTTGTACTAATTCTAAAAATTTATTATATGCTTTTCCGTTTTTTATATTTTCTAATATTTTTAGTTTGTTTTCTTCTAAATTGTCACCTTTATCTGCAAGTTTTAGTATATATGCTCCTATTGTTGTTATTATTTCTTTTATGTCTTCTGGTATATTTCCTTTTAAACATTCTATTGTTTCTATAATTTCTAAGCTATTTCCTATTGCATATCCAACTGGTTCGTCCATATTTGTAATTATACATACTGTTTCTCTATTTGCTAACTTTCCTATGTTTTTCATTATATTAGATAACTCTATTGCATCTTTTTCGTTTTGCATAAAAGCTCCACTTCCGCATGTTACATCTAATACTATTTTGTTTGCTCCTGCAGCTATTTTTTTGCTCATTATACTTGACGCTATAAGTGACATATTATCTACACAGCTAATAGTATCACGTAGTGCATATATTTTTTTATCTGCTGGCGCTAAATTGGCTGTTTGACCAATTAAGCTTATTCCAACCTTTTGTACATTTTCTATAAATTCGTCTATTTTTATTTCTGTTTTATATCCCGGAATTGATTCTAGTTTATCTACTGTTCCACCAGTAAAGCCTAAGCCTCTTCCAGACATTTTTGCAACTGGCACGCCAAGTGATGCAATAATGGGCATTAATACTAATGTTATTTTATCTCCAACTCCTCCTGTACTGTGCTTATCTATAACTGTTTTAGAAATTTTTGATAAATCTAAAATTTCTCCAGAATGAGCCATTTCTAATGTTAAATTTGTAGTTTCTTCATTGTTTAATCCATTGATATACATTGCCATAATTAGTGCTGCTGCTTGATAATCTGTAACAGTTCCTTTTGTATATTCTTCTATAAAATATTTAATTTCTTCTTTATTTAATTCTAATCCATCTCTTTTTTTAGCTATAATTTCTTTAATATTCATAAAATCAACCTCCTAATTTGATTTTTTATGTAAAGCGTGTTATAATAATATTACAAATTTATATTTGAAAGGGGTTTCTACCTATGTTATCTGCAGACACCATCCGCATTATTGAGGAGCTCAACAAGAAGCTTGACACTTCAAGTCCGAGTGAACTCAATTCACTCCGTAAAGAGCTGAGGGCACTGAACAAACGAATTTCAGCAGAAACTGCTGAAGACCCGTTTGATACTTGGCCTGATTCTGACTTCTACGGAGATGAAGGCGAGAAGTAAGTTTTGGCGTAGTTGGTCTTCCAACTGCGCCATTCCCCTTTTATATATTATTTTATTTTTGTATAAAATTCTTTACAAAACTTTTTCTATGTATTGAACATATTCCGTATTCTTTTATTGCTTGAATATGTTTTGCTGTTCCATACCCTTTATGACTTGCAAATCCATATTGTGGATATATTTCATCATACTCTCGCATTATTCTATCCCTTGTTACTTTTGCAACAATTGAAGCTGCTGAAATACTATAAATTTTTGCATCTCCTTTTATTACAGATATATATGGAATTTGATGTGTATCTATTTTTTCTAAAGCATCTACTAATATAACCTCTGGTTTTACTTTTAAATTATCTATTGCCATTGTTAATGCTTTTTTAGTTGCATTTAATATATTTATTTCGTCTATTTCATCTTGCATTACAATTCCTGTGCTCCATGCAATTGCTTCATTTGTTATTTTTTCATAAAGCATTTCTCTTTTTGTTTCAGATACTTTTTTAGAATCATTAACATATTCAATAAATGAATCTTGTGGCATTATTACACAACCTACAACCACTGGTCCAGCCAAAGGTCCTCTTCCAGCTTCATCTATACCTGCAATATATTTTATTCCTTTATCATATAACTTTTTTTCATATTCTTTTAATTTATTTAGTCTTTCTATTTCTCTTTCTTTCACATTACTCACCTTGCAAATCTGTTAAGCTATATTTTCCATCTACTCCTATTGAATAATATACTTCTGTATTATTATCCCCATAATATACAACATAAAATTTTGATTCATCAGAATTTATTGATGATAATCCCTGATTATTTAAATCTTCTTGTGTCCATATATAACAATTATTTTTTTGTTCTTCTGGAATTGCAGGGTTTAAATTTGTCTTTTCATATTTTGTATCATCGGTAAATTTAGTTCCTACCAAACTACTTATATCCTTAAAATTAAATTGATCTTTAACTATTTTAGCTCTTGTTTTTATAGATATCATATTTGTTATTATATCTTCTTTTTCTGATTCATCTATTGACTTTGTTCCTACTTTTACTGTTACTCCAACTAATATTAGCATTATTACTACTGTAATGACTAGTGCGATTATTGTTATACCTTTTTTATTTTTTAAATTCATTTTTTCAACTCCTTTAAATTGTTTTTATTATATTATATGTAGAAATTTATTTCAATATAATTTTTAGGTAAATTGGATTTTGTCTTATTAATTTTTCAGGATTTTTTAATGTATTTCTTGTATTATATTATTAGTTTAGGTTATTATTATAATATGATAATTTATTTTACAAGGAGGTTATATTAATGAAAGAAAATAATGATATTTTTAAAAGTTTTGATGATCCCGCAAAGAATAGTTCTAGTTTTGGAAGATCTTTTTTAATTCCATTTCTTTCTGGAATATTAGGTACAGCTCTGGTTATTTCTATAGCATTTGGAATTCCAAGCATAAAAAACTCTATTCTAAATACTTCTGCCAAGACAGAAGAGACTTCTGCTATACCTAGTTCATCTTCTAACACTGGAACTGTTCAGACTGTATCTCTTTCTAATTATTCTGATACTGCAATATATTCTGCAAATAAAGTTTTACCATCAATTGTTGGTATTACTGTAGAATACACTGTAACCTCAAACTTTATGCAAGGCATGTCTCAACTTGCACAAGCGCAAGGCTCTGGAATTATAATTAGCAAGGATGGATATATTTTAACAAATAACCATATTATTAACTCTAGTGATTCTTCTACTTATTATGAGGTTTCAAAGGCAACAAAAGTATATGTATATTTATATAATGATTCTACTCCATATGAAGCCAAAATTATAGGTACAGATGAGCAAACTGATCTAGCAGTTATAAAAATTGAAAAAGATGATTTAACAGAAGCAGAGCTTGGAAATTCTAATTCAGTTAAAATTGGAGAATTTGCAATGGCTGTTGGAAATCCTTTGGGAATGCAAAGTAGTGTTACTTCTGGAATTATAAGTGCTGTAAATAGAACTGTTACAGGTGAAAATGGAACTACTTATACATTAATTCAAACTGATGCTGCAATAAACTCTGGAAATAGTGGTGGAGCATTAGTAAATAGTGAAGGTAAAGTAATTGGTATTAATACTTTAAAGCTTTCTGGAACTGGTATAGAAGGTATGGGATTTGCTATTCCAATTAATGATACAATTGATATTTATAAACAATTAATAGATCACGGAAAAGTTTTAAGACCATATATTGGTATTGAAGGAATTGACATTACTGATGCTATGGCTGAAAAATATAAACTTCCTGTTGGAATTTATGTTAAAGGCATTCAAAGTTCAAGTCCCGCTTCTTTAGTAGATTTAAAAGCTGGTGATATAATTGTTTCAGCCGGTGGAACTTCTATCAAAACAATGGATGAATTAAATAAAATAAAAGCGACTAAAAATATTGGAGATACCCTAGAACTTGAAGTTAATAGAAATGGGCAAACATTTAAAGTTAATATTAAGTTAGCTGAAAAGCCTTAATGTAAAAGCCTCTCAATAAAAAATATTGAGAGGCTTTTTATTTTAAAATATTATCAAATCTGTTTCACTTGTATAATCGCTATTTCCATATGCATATATTAAATAAAGTGTTTTATTTTTTCCTAAGAAAAAGTTTTTAGTATTTTCTATTTTATATATGTCATCATTTGGATTTCTTTTATATACATTATATCCTTGATTTATAATACTAGTATTTTGTTCACTTACTTTTGTTATTTCGTCCGTTATTTGTTTTTGCATTTGCTCCTTATCTAAGTTTCTTTTTTGTATAAGCTCATCTATGCTAACCAACTTATCTTCATCTAGATTATAGTTATATGTTTGAATTATTGTCCTTTGTGGATTTGTTCCCTCTTTTAGTGTACATTTTATAACTAATGACATTATATTATCATTAATATATACAACATATCCCATATTATATATTGTATATGCTTTATTGTTTGTTATTATATCTACTATTTTCCCACCAAAAGTGTTAAATATTTCTTGGTTTACTTTTTTTGTTGTTTCTGTTTCTTTTTTGAAAAGTGGTATTTTAGCAACTATACTATATTTAGTTTCTTTTTTTTCATTAATATCATATTTAGTTCCTATTATTTCATCATAATTTATGTTAGCGTTTGCTACTTGAGCTGCTCCATCTTTGTTAATAGTATTTGTAAATATTGAGTCAAAATTATTTTTCAAGTCTTCATAGTTTGCTTCTTTTTTTTCTTCTGCGGTTTTTTTTATTTTAGTATTTGTAATTTGTGCATATATTCCAATTGCTATTGCTATACTACATACTAATATTACACCTATTATTATAATTAATTGTTTTTTATCTCTCCAAATGTATTTTAACATTAATTAACTCCTTATATTTGTAGCATTAAATATATTTTATATTTTGTTTTTGTTAATGTCAATGCTTTTGTATAAAGTTAAAGAGGCGCATCGTTTTGCGCCTCTTTAAAGTATTTTTAGCCTATTCTTCTTTATTTTCTTTTATCTCTTTAGAGTCTTTTGCTTCTGTTGTTATTACAGCTTCTTCTTTTTTTACTTCTCCATTTCCTGTTGTTGAATCAGTTATCATTATGAATTTAACTTCTCCTGCCATTCCATTTTGAATTCCTGCATAGTTATTATATTCATTTGCAAGCTCATTCATTTTTTCTACTCTACTTGCAATATTTCTTAAATCTCCATTTACTAAATTATTTATTTTTGATATTCCTTGTTCATTAAATGTTTTTACTCCATTTGCTAATTGTAGTGCTCCACTATCTAGTTTGTTTGTTCCTACTGATAATGCACTTACTCCGTTATCTATATTTGCTAATCCATTTGTTAATTCGTCTAAAGCTGTTCCTAATGTACTCATTTGTGATACTACTTGATTTGTGAATTTTTGTTTAGCTTGATTTCCAACTTGTGTTGCTGTTTGTGTTGCTGTTGCTCCAGCTGTTTGTGTTGCTGTACTTTGTGCTACTGTTAATGCTGTTGTTTCTGCTGTTTGTGTTGCTGTGCTTTGTGCTACTGTTTGAGCTGTTGCTTCTGCTGTGCTTTCTGCCACTGATTGTGCTACTTTTAAAGCTGTTGCTTCTGCTGTACTTTCTGCTACTGATTGTGCCACTTTTAAAGCTGTTGCTTCTGCTGTGCTTTCTGCTACTGCTAGTGCAGTTGTTGTTGCTGTTTGATATGCTGTATTTTGTGCAACTGTTAATATTAATTTTTTTTCTGCCTCTGTTAATGTTTCTGTATAATTTTTTTGTGCTTGTTCTATTATTGCTGTTTTTTGTGTTTCTGTAAATTCTGCACCGGCTTTTGCTTGGGCTGTTATTTTTGCTTTTTGTTCATCTGTAAGTTTTGCTTGGGCCGCTATTTCTGCTTTTTGTGCATCTGTAAGCTTTGCTGCTGCTTTTGCTTGGGCTGCTATTCCTGCTTTTTGTTCATCTGAAAGTGTTGCACCGGCTTTTGCTTGGGCTGCTATTCCTGCTTTTTGTTCATCTGAAAGTGTTGCACCGGCTTTTGCTTGGGCTGCTATTCCTGCTTTTTGCTCATCTGAAAGTGTTGCGCTTTGCATTGCTTGTGCTTTTATTGCTTCCAAAGTTTTGCTATCTATTGCAGGAGTATTATCATTTTTTAAATTTTTTGTACTTTCTTCAACTTCATCTTTTATTTGTTTAGAACCTGCATACGCTGCTCCTGTTCCATCTTTTAATTGGTCAACTCCACTTACTAATTCTGATGTTCCTTCTTTTAGTTGATTTGCACCTGCTAATATTTCGTTACTTGCATTTGCTAATTCATTAATTTGGCTATACATACTGTTTAAATCACTTGTTAAATCTTCATCTATACCTTTTACTGCTACAACTGCTATAATATTTCCCATTTCAAAATCTTCTGTTTCCATTGAAATCTCTATTTCTTCTGGAATATCTATTTTGCTTTTTGAAATTCCGATATTTTCTTGCATTCCTGGCATTGCAATTCCAACTGCCAATGTACTTTCTCCGTTATCTACTATTTTTCCATTTGTAATTTGAATATTTTTATTTTTTGCATTATCTATTTTTGTTCCTGCAACTATTATAAATGGAGTATACATTGTAACTTGTTTTCCATTTATTGAAACAATGTGTTTTTCGTTGTTTGTGTAATTTATTTTAATTTTTACATTTCCGCTTTTTCCTTTTAATTCTTCTGCTGATATTTCTTCTCCATTTAGTTCATAAGTTATTTTACATTCTACTGGTAATTGTTTGTCACTTTCACCTTTATAGTAAATGTTATGTCCATTGCTGTCCCAAACTATTTGGTTTCCTTCTTTCTTGAAAATTTCATCTCCATTTGTGTTTTCTATATTTAATAGATTAGATATATCAGTTATTTCATCTGATTTATCTTCATTTGTTAATTGAGTACTTACTATTGTTTTGTATGCTTTACCATTTGAGTCTAAGTTTGAATAAACTGTTTCTGATTTTGATGCTGCAAATACTGGTATTGTCATATATGAAGTTATTGTAAATAACAAAAGTCCTGAAATCATTTTTTTGTTTTTCATTTTATATCATCCTTTCATTTATTTTATTTTTGACATTTTTAATGTTGTTTTGCATATTACTTTATCTAATAGCATTAGGAATGCTGGTAATAATGTTATTACTACACATGTACTTACTATTGCACCTCTTGCCATTAGTGAACATAGTGAACCAATCATTTCTATTTGTGAGTAAACACCAACTCCAAATGTTGCTCCAAAGAAGCATAGACCACTTACTATTATTGAAGAAATTGATGTTCCTAAAGCTTCGTCTATTGCTTGTTTCTTGTCTTTTCCGTCTTTTCTAAATGTTATATATTTGTTTGTTATTAATATTGCATAATCTATTGTTGCTCCTAATTGTATTGTTCCTATTACAATTGATGCAACGAATGGAAGCACAGTTCCTGTATATGCTGGTATTCCCATGTTTATAAATATTGCAAATTCTATTACTGTTATTAATATAACTGGTATTGATATTGATTTGAATATTACAAACATTAATAAGAAAATTATTGCTATTGATACTGTATTTACGCTATTAAAATCATGATCACTTACTTGAATTAAGTCTTTCATAAGAGGACCTTCTCCTGCAAGTATTGCATTAGGATCATATTTATCTATTACTTTTTGTATTTCTTCCATTTGTGAATTTAACTCATTTGTTGCAACTTCGTATTTAGAATTAATTATTACCATTTTGTATTTATCACTTTGGAATATTTTTGTTAAATCTTCTGAAAGCACTTGTTCTGGCACTGCTTTTGATATTCTTGAATAGCTTAATGTCCAATCAATGCCATCAATTTGCTCTATCTCATCTAACATTTGATTTACTTTATAATCTGGAACATCATTATTTACTAATATCATTTCTGTTGCTACTATTCCAAATTTATCTTTTAATTCTTTGTTTCCACTTACACTTTCTAGCTCTTCTGGAAGTGAACTATCTAGATTGTAATAAACTTGTGTGTGTGTATATCCATATACTGCAAATGGTAATATAACTAAGAAAGCTATTAATATTAATTTGTAATGTTTTATATTAAAGTTCTTTAGTGCTGTGAATTTAGGTAAAATTTCTTTATGTGATGTTTTTTCTATTGCTTTGTTAAATTGCAATATCATTGCTGGTAAAACTGTTACTACTGTTATTACTCCAAATAGAACACCTTTTGCCATTACTATACCAATATCTTTTCCAAGTGTTAAGTTCATACTACATAGTGCTAAGAAGCCTGCTATTGTTGTAAGTGAACTTCCTAAAACTGATACTAATGTTTTTGCAATTGCATTTGCCATTGCTTCGTCATTGTTTGAATATTTTTCTTTTTCTGCTTTATAACTGTGGTAAAGGAATATAGAAAAGTCTGTTGTTACACCTAATTGTAATACTGCACTTATTGCTTTTGTTATATATGATATTTCTCCAAGCATTATATTTGAACCCATATTATAAAGTATTGCTATTCCTATATTTAACAATAAAAATATTGGAACCAAATATGAATCCAATGCTAATTCTAGGATTATAATACATAGAGCTACTGCAATTAATACATATATTGCAACTTCTTTATCTGATAAGTCTCTTGTGTCTATTAATGCTGATGTCATTCCACTTACTTTGCATCTTTCATCTGTCATGTTTCTTAATTGTTCTACTGCATTTGTTGTTTCATCTGATGAAATTGCATCTTTAAATGTTACAAGCATTAATGTTGTATTATCCTTATATATTTTGTCTTTTACCTCTTGTGGTAAACTTTCTACTGGAATACTTGTTCCTGTAGCATCTACAATACTTACTACATTTTCTACTCCTTGTATTTTTTTAACTTCTGTTTCTAGTTTTGCTATCTCTTTTGATTTCATATTTTCCAAAACTACTATTGAAAATGCCCCCATATCAAAGTCTTCTGAAAGAATATTTTCTCCTTGAACAGTTTCAATGTCGCTTGGTAAATATACCAAAATATCATAGTTTATTTTTGTTGCCTTTATTCCTAATATTGAAGGAATTAGTAAAAGTATTGAAATTACTAAAATTATTTTTTTATGCTTACATATAAACTCTCCAAATTTTAGCATATTATCTCTCCTTTCGTTTTATGACTACCGGTCATTTTTATATTGTAACACCATTATGACCGTTAGTCAATATTTTTATTAAAATTTATTTGATTTATGTGAGAAGCCGGGTGTTGCATGTAGAAATTATAAATATTTTTTTCATTTTTAATTGACCTGCTGGTCATTTTATGCAATAATAATATATGTGGTGATTAAATTGAGTATTCAAGAAACTAAGGAAAATAAAAAAAATAGATTGCTAGATACCGGCTTTAAGTTGTTCACCGAAAAAGGTATTCAAAACACATCTATACAAGATATTGTAGATAATGCAAATGTTGCAAAAGGTACTTTTTATTTATATTTTAAAGATAAGTATGAGTTGAGAGATATTCTTGTTGCAAAAAAATCTCACAAATTATTTTGTGATGCACTAGAAAATTTAAGAAAAAACTATATAAGTAATTTTTCTGATCAAATTATTTATATAATAAATTATGTTATAGATGAACTTACTAAATTTCCTGCATTGCTTAAGTTTATTTCTAAAAATTTGTCTTGGGGAATTAAAAGTAATACTGTATTTAAAATTTATAATACATTAGATGATAACAAAGATGGTCTTCGCTCTTTATTTATAAAAGGAATAGAAGAAAACAAAATTAATATTAAAAATCCAGATGTTGTCTTGTTTATGATTATAGAACTTGCAAGTTCTACTTGCTTTAATTCTATTTTGTATAATGACCCAATGCCTATTGATGAGTTTAAGCCATATTTGTATAACACTATTAGATCTATGTTAAAAGGTGATAGTATATAATTAAAAAATGAAAAGGTATCTCTTTATAGAGATACCTTTTGGTTTTATATTTCTTCCATTTCTTTATTTACTAAATCTTCACTTTCTCTCATTGCAAGTATTGTTTGTTCAAACAAATCATTTAATTCCCAACCTAGCTTTTCTGCCCCTTCTTTTATTACATCTCTTGAACAACCTGCTGCAAATTTTTTATCTTTAAACTTTTTCTTTAAACTTGAAACTTCCATATCTTTTGTGCTATTAGATGGTCTCATTTTTGCTGCTGCCCATATTAATCCTGTAAGTTCATCTGTTGCAAATAATATTTTTTCCATTTCGTGTGTTGGTTCTACATCAGAACATATTCCATATCCATGACTACATACAGCATGTATTAATTCATCACTTGCATCTATTTCCTTTAATAATTCTGGAGCTTTTTTGCAATGTTCTTCTGGATAACATTCAAAATCTACATCATGCAATAAACCGAACTATTCCCCAAAAATCCTCGTCATATCCTTTTTGTTTAGCAAAATATCTCATAACTGCTTCTACAGTTAATGCATGCCTTATATGAAATTCTTCTTTATTATATTTTTTTAATAATTCTACTGCTTTTTCTCTTTTCATAATAACATCTCCTTTTTGTTTTAAAATATTATATCATAATTTTATATTTTTTGTTTAAAATAGTTGACATGTTTTTTTAGTTGATGTAAAATAATTTCACAGTAGCGAACATTGTTTTGTTTGGGAGGGGTTTTTATGGGTATAATTAATTTTAGTAAAACTGTTAAAAGTAAGTCATATCTAGCTATTAGCTTATTAGGAAGCAGTTACAAACTTAATATTAAATATGTAAAATCTTCTTCTATTGATCTTGTTCAAAATGACTCTGAATTTTGTTTATTTTTACCTGCAAAGTATAAAAATGTAGACAATATGGAAATTATAAATTCTGCAATAAAAAAATTATATGATGAAGTTGCAGTTAAAAATTTGGAATATTCTTTGGAACTTGCTAGACATATTTTTAAGTTTGCTCCAGATGATTATAAAATTCAAAGATTAAAAGATTCTTATTATAAATGCTCAAAAAAAGTCTTAACTGTAAATCCAGATATTTATCAATATAATCAAGAAATTATTGATACAACAATTTTACAGGCATTTTGCAAGATGCAATATAAACAAAATTCTAACGCATATAAAAATGCTTTGGAATTTGCTTTAAATTCTTACGAAAAATATAAGAAACAACAAAGAATTAAAAAAGCTGTTTTAAGAGTTTCTTAAAATGATTTTATTTTAAAAAATATTGTTATAATTTTAAAACCCTCAGATTCATTTCTGAGGGTTTTGTTGTTTTATATTATACTGCACAGGCCAGTTTTCTTAACTCTTCTGCGTTTTGAATTGCAACTTTTGTTATTTCTCCATTAGAAATTCTTGCAATTTCTTGTATTGTTTTTTCTTCATTTAATAGTTCAACATTTGTTGTAGTTTTTCCGTTATTTATTTGTTTAAATATATAATAATTGTAGTCTCCTTTTGCCGCAATTGTAGCTAAATGCGTTATACAAATTATTTGATGGTTCTTTGCAATCAATTTCATTTTGTCTGCAACTGCTTTTGCTGCTTTTCCACTTATTCCTGTGTCTATCTCGTCAAATATTAATATTCCAACTTTATCTGTATTTGCAATAACTGTTTTTATTGCAAGCATTATTCTAGACATTTCACCACCTGAAGCAATTTTTGTTAGTTCTTTTTCTTCCTCTCCTATATTTGTACAAATCATAAATATAACTTCATCTAATCCGTTTTTATTATATTTTTGGTTTTCTATTTTATTTACATTAACATTAAATTTAGCATTTACCATTTCTAAGCTTTTTAATTCATTGTTTATTTTTTCATTTAAAATAGTAGCATATTTTTTCCTTATATTACTCATTTCTAAACATAGTTTATCCATTTTTGCTTCTATTTCTTTTAATTTTATTTTTAATTTGTTATTTATTTCATCCGCGTTTTCTATTAATTCAATTTCGTTTTTTAATTGCTCTTTGTATTCTAATATTTCGATAATTGAATTTCCATATTTTCTTTTCATTGTGAATATTGTATCTAATCTTCTTTCTACTTCTTGCATTTGGTATGGATCATATTCTGCATCTTCTTTTAATGAGTAGATATCTCTGCTAGTTTCTTGAATTTCATAATATATGTTTTTTAATTCTGCTAGTTTTTCTTTGTATATCTCTCCACAGTTTTCTATTTTTTCGAAACATCTTATTGCATTAGAAATTCCTTCTATTGCATTATTATTTAAATTGTCATCTATAATTTGCAAGTTTTCTTTAAGTTTTTCGCTATTTACCATTGCTGTATGTTTTTCATTTAATTCTATTTCTTCTGTTTCTTTTAAATTAGCTGTTTCTATTTCGTTTAACTGATATTTTAATAAATCTAATTTTCTTTCTTTTTCTGTTTCGTTTCCATAGTTGTTTTCTAATTCATTTTTTATTTTATTATACTCATCAAAAAGCTCTGAATATTGTGCTTTTATTGGATGTATTTCTTTCCCTGCAAAGTCATCTAAATATGATATGTGATTTGAATTGTCTAATAAATTTTGATTATCATGTTGTCCGTGAATATCTATTATTTTACTCATAACTTTTTTTAATTCACTAACTGTTACTAACTTGCCATTTATTTTACATGTATTTCTTCCATTTGAATATATCTCTCTAGAAATTATTATATTTCCATCTTCTGAAATTTCACTCTCTGGTAAATAAATGCTTGCTTCAACTAATGAGTAATTTTCACCTTTTCTTATTATTTCTTTTGAAAATCTTCCACCAGAAATTATTTCTAGAGATTGTATTATTAATGTTTTTCCGGCTCCCGTTTCTCCTGTTAAAATATTTAATCCTTCGTTAAAATCTATTGATAAATCATCTATAATTCCAATATTTTTAATATGCAATGTTGATATCATATTATTTCCTCCAAATGTTTGTTCGTATATATTCTATTGCTTTATTTTTCTAATGTCAATAGTTTTTGCGAAAAAATGTTCTCTTTTTTGCAAAAAAATGATAAGGAAAAATATTCCTTATCATTTTTATTCATCTGCCTTTTCATTTTGCTCTCTACTTAACATTTCTTCTTCCTGCAAGTTCTTAAATAGTACTTCTATTCCATTTTTATTATTTTCTATTCCTATTGTTAATAATGCATCTTTTAAGTTTCCCTCTTGAGTTGATTGTAAATATTCTTTTATTGCTGAAATGTCCCCTTCTTCATATTTTTTAAATATACTTGGAGCAATTAATTTAGCAATTGCATATTTTTCTTGATACCAAACCTTATTATTATCATTTGTTATAGCTTTTACAATTCTTCTTATTCCATTTCTAGAAAAATTTTTATCCCTCATAATTTTTTCTAAAAATTCTTCTGTAATCTGTCCATTTTTTTCTTTTTCTTTGTATAATACTAACTTATAATATGTAGCCCTACAATTATCTCGCACAAGGTTTTCTCTTATATTATCAATTGCTTGTATAATCTCTTTTGAAAAAATTTTATTTTTTAGTAAGTATTTAGAAAACATTTTTTCTAAAGCTAAAGCTGTACTCTCTGTTAACAACTGTCTGGTAACTCCTTTTTTCCCTTCATGAGCTTTTCCTAATCTCATTTGATCTATATTAAAATCCAAGACATGTCCTATCTCGTGTACCATAACATATGCATCCTGTAAAGTAGCTTCTGGAATTATATTATCTAATTCGCCTTGAGCAATATTTTTTTTACTTCTTAAAAAATTAATTTGTTGTGTAAGTGGTATATGTATTTCGCACCAATTCTTTCCTTCTGTAGTAGAGCCAGAATATTCTATTCCAATTTCAGAATCTAATTTTTCTTTGTCTACTTTATATGGGTTATATATATAGCAGTTCACACCTTTTTCTTGTTGCAAAACATATTTCTTTACTTTTTGATATATCTCTTCATCTATCGATTTGTAAAAGTCCATAACAAGCCTTAACATTTCATGATATTTTATTGGAGTTATTATACGAATTTCGGATTCTTCTCTATATGGAATTACTTTTTCTATTCTTTCCATAAGCCTTTCTAATATGTCTCTATTAAAATTAATTCTTGATTTTTCTTGGCTTATTCTGTCTATAGCTTTATTTAGTTTTTCTAATTCCTGTTCATTTACTATCATTAATTCATTTAAATTCATAATTAAAATAACTCCCATATCCTACTTTTCCATTAATTATTTTACCATAGATTAGTTATCTTGTCTACTTTATGTGAACCTTTTTCTATGAGAATGCTTTTTGCTATAGACTAAATCTGGTTCAAAAATATCTTTGATATGCAATAAAAAAAGGCCTCTTTCGAGGTCCTTTTTTATTCGCCTTCAATTTGTATATACTTTTTATCTTCTAGCTTTTTATTCTCTTCTTTAGGGAATGTAATTTCTAGTGTTCCGTTTTTGAAGTTTGCTTTAATATCTTCTTCTTTTACATTTTCTCCTGCATAATAGCTTCTTGAGCATTCTCCAAAGAATCTTTCTTGATGAATATATTTATTGTGTTTTTCTTTTTCTTCTTTATGTTCTGTTCTGCTTGCTGTAACTGTTAGATATCCATCTGTTAATTCTATTTTAATGTCATTTTTGTCATAACCTGGAAGATCAATATCTAGTACATAATTTCCATCCTTTTCTCTTACATCAGTTTTCATTAATTTGCTTTCTTTTTTTGTGAAAAATGGATCATTGAAAACCTCGTCAAAAATATCAAATCCATTTCTTCTTGGTACCATCATCATAAGTCATTCCTCCTTTTAAAATTTTTATGTGTTGATACCCAAAATAGGTTGCACATATGTACTTTAATGTTATTTTTCCCTGTTGCAAGTATATTATACATCACTTTTTAGCAATGTCAATAGGAGAGTGCTAATTTTTTTAAAATTTTTTTGTTTTTTCTTACCATATTTTACCGCAATCTTGGCAAACATGAACAGACTTTGTTGTATTCTTTATTTTCTTTCTTTTTCCTATAAAAATCGCTGCAAAGATTGCTGGCACAAATAAAAATAACCATTTTACAGGAATCCACCACCAACCTACTAATAGCCACCAAACTAATCCATGATGTTTAGTTACTAGTTTTTGTTCATTTACTGCTTGAATACTAATATTTTCACTACCGCATTTAGGACATTTTACTGCCATATTAATCACTCCTTTTATTTGTATAAAAATTATACCTTATTTATTTTAAATAAATTGTCGAAAAACGTTATTTTATTGTAACTTCTCTTTGTGTTAATTTGTTAGCAAAGTATCTATCATGTGATACAAATAATATTGTGCCTTTGTATTCTTGTAAAGCCTGTTCCAAAGTTTCTCTTGAACTTATATCTAAATGATTTGTAGGTTCATCTAATATTAAAAAATTTGTTTCCTTTATTACGAGCTTTGCAAGTAATAATCTTACTCTTTCTCCTCCGGATAACTCTTCTAATCTTTTAAATACATTATTTCCAAAGAACATATATTTAGCTAAAAATGTTCTTATTTCTGTTTGGCTTTTATTATATTCTTTTGAAAAGAATTCAAATATTGTTTCTTTTTCATTTTCAAATTTTATTTCTTGTGGTATATAACCTATTTTTACAGAAGGGCTTAACTTTATTTCTCCTTGATATTTTGAGTCCTTTCCTAAAATAATTTTAATTAAAGTTGATTTTCCGTGATCCATTTTCGCCTGTTATTCTGACCTTTTCGCCAAAGTAGACTTCCATATTAAAATTATTAAATACTACTTTTCCTCCATATTTTTTATTTAAATTCTTGATAATTAATACATCTATTCCAGAACGAGAAGACATATTAATATTAATTGGTAATTTCTTCTTTTCTACGCTTACCTTATCTAATACTTCCAATTTTTCAAGTCTTTTTTCTATGCATTTTGCTCTTTTGAAAAATGATTCATTTTGTTCAAGCTCTCCAAAACTTCTTAACTTTTTAATTGACTCTTTCATTTTTTCTATTTGCTTTTGTTGATTTTTATACTTCTCAAACTCAGCCAAAGTTCTTCTTTCGTCTTCTTTTACAAAATATGAATAATTACCGAAATATACTATAGTTTTCCCTTTTTCTAATAGTATTATTTTATTTACCACTTTATCTAAAAAATATCTATCATGCGAAATTAAAACAACCGTACCTTTGTATGAATTTAAGAATTTTTCTAGCCATTCTAATGTTTCTATATCTAAATGATTTGTGGGTTCATCTAATAATAAAACATCTGGATTTTTTAGCAATATTGTTGCTAAATTCACTATGGTTTTTTCTCCACCACTTAAAGTATTGTATTTTTTATTTAAAAATTCTGTTTTGAATTTAAACCCAGAACATATCTTTTTAAACTTTTCTTCTAGTTCATAACCTCCTAAAGTTATATATTCTTCTTGGAGTCTGCCATATCTTTTTATTAGGTTTTCTATATTCTGATTTTCGTCTAACATTAAAACTTCTAATTCTTTTAATCTCTTTTCCATATCAAAATATTTCTTGAAACTTCTTTTTAAATATTCCTCGACTACTATACTGTCATTTTCATTAGGATACACTTGTTTTAAATACCCAATTTCTGCTTCTTTTCTTATATTAACTTTTCCTGAATCTGCTTTTTCTTCTCCACTTATTATTTTTAAAATCGTGGATTTTCCAGATCCATTATCTCCAATTAAGGCTATTCTCTCTCCTGTTTTTATTTCAAAACTAACTCCGTCTAAAACATTTTTTAATCCGTAGTTTTTCTTTATATTATTTAATTCTATTTCTATCATTTTTATATCTCCTTACCCTATTTTTTTAAGTATAACGAGATATATTTGCTACTTATACTATTACAACATGTAGCAATTATCTCGTTGTAATAGTTTTGCAGCCGAAACCCCTAAATTTTATTTCTTCTTCTAATTTTTCCTCTCTATTCATTTTTTCTCTCCTTTTTTATTTAAAAAAACACTATAGCCCACTACAAAATTTATGCTATGCAAACTGCATGCATAAAATAGCTAGAACAGGCCACAGTGCTTCAACATAAACAAATAATACAAAATTTCTTACTTCTTTTATAGAATACCATAATTTTCCTGGTTTGTCAAAAGAAGTTTAGTTATTTTTTGTTTACGCTATCTATTATCTTCAGCATATTTCTCATATTCGTTAATACAAACATCTCCAGATAAAAATATATCTCCATTTATTGTATTACCTTCTTCAATCTCTTCAATCATCTTATTATTTAAAAAGCTTTTTGTAAAAAATATTGGTAATTCACCATATCCAGTATTAATTACTACACTATAATATTTTGGCAATTCTATTCCAAACATATTTATACCGTATTTATTTGCATATTTTATGGTCCCTTTGAATTTGAGCAGATTATCCTTGTAGTGTTCCTTTTCATTTCTTTCTTTTTCATTCATAATTGTATTATTATTTATAATCAAATTTGATGGTATTAGTACTCCATCTTCAAAAATAATTTTATTCATGTTTTCAGATACAAATATACTATCGTTCTGACTTTTTTCATTTTTATAAACATCTATATTCATTCCAAATGCGCTAATTTGAGCTTCGATAATATCACCTGTTTTCAATCTTTTACCTAGCACAGCTTCATTTACTAATCTTATAATTATAACTCCCGTGTCATCTTCTCTTGAAACCAAATATGTGTTAGGAAAGTTGTTCATTACTTCAATTATCTTTAATCTCCATACTGTTCCTGATGTATGATGAAAAAACATATTGTCCACTTTCAACTTATTATCTTTTTCTGTGGTCTCCAATATGATTTGTATGTTCTTCTTCTCTTGTGGATAATAATTATAATATTCCCTTTCTCCATATTTAACCTTTGTTTGCGCTTCAGAGAGAATCACTTTGTAAAAATCCTTCAATGTACTATCTTCTAATGGAATTATAAAATTATCAAATAAAAAATTATCCATATTTTTTCTCCTTTAATTTTATATGAATTAGACTATCTATTTGTATTGACATTATTTTTAATTGGTGCTATTCTATTAATAGAAGTTATATCTTCGTTACTAGTGATGTTTTTATCACTCGGCCTTTGAGCCACTAAAGAAGATTTGCTTCTATTTTTTTGTCCATTTTTCCAACTGACCTTATAATTCTATAATATTGGTCAGTTTCATTACTGTCTAAAATAACACAACTCTAAAACACTGTTTAGTAAGTGCTAAAATATAGTTTTATTTAATTTATTTTTTCTTATGCTTTCTTGTTCTTCTTTTATTAACTCTTCATATTCTTCTCGTATATCTTCAGGTGTATTCTCTTTTAGTTTTGTCCTGTTCCCATTTTCATCTTCTTCATCTGATAACCAATCTAACCATCTAGGATTTAATATTATTTATACCATTCCTTTCATTATTTTTACTATTTCTTTACTGTTTCATTACTATCTAAAATAACACAACTCTAAAACATAGTTTTAATGCAATAAACCCTGATGATAGTTTCATTACTATCTAAAATAACACAACTCTAAAACATACCACTTCTGTAACCAGTAAAAATTAATGTTTCATTACTATCTAAAATAACACAACTCTAAAACTCTTATCAATAGTATCTAAAACTTCTTTTAGTTTCATTACTATCTAAAATAACACAACTCTAAAACATATAGGAGAGAAATATGAAAGTAAGTGAAGTTTCATTACTATCTAAAATAACACAACTCTAAAACCTCAAATTTTAGACTTTTTTCGGTTAACGACACCGGTGCCTTTAGATACCAATGTTTATTAATACTCTTCAAAGTTTTCATCTATTACATTTTTTTGTTCATATTTTAATATTTTTTTTGCTTTGCTATTTTCTACTATTAGCAATTTTACATTATTATATATTGAATATTTGTATATTTCAACTAGCTCATCTTCGCTTAAATATGATTTTAAATTTGGTATAACTAATATATCTGCTATTTTTAAATTTGATATAATATTAATTATAAATTCTACCTTTTCAACTATTGTTGTATAACAGCTTGTGTCTATTTTTATATCAAATGCTTTTAATATATCTACTGTTTCCATTTCACTATTCATATTAAACTCAAAAGGTATTTCATTTATTTCTTCTACCAAATAATTTCTAAGTTTTAACATTAAATTTTCTAACTCATTATCTTGTCTGTTTTTTATATTGTTTAATAGCACACTATATATTTTATTAATAACTTTTTTAGTATTGAATTCTATATTAAAAACATCTATTAATAAATAAATTGATTGACTTATTTTAATTCTTTTTGCTTCTTCCATAATAACAATGTTATTGTCCTCTTCTGTATATCCATTGCATTGTTCATTTATATTATTAATGAAATTATAAAAAAATTTTTTATTGTATATTTCTAAAACATTTACATTTCCTTCCTTAAACTCTATTTTATTATCAAAACCAATTATAGACATTATCATAATATTACCAACCTTTTAGTATCGTCTAAGTTATCATATTCTTTTTCTCCGAATAATATATTCCATAGAATTAAACTGTTTCTCTGTAATAATTAATGATTGTATTAAACCTTTTGCAGGTTTATTTCTCTCTATCTTCTCTCTTATAGAATTTGTTATTGAATTATTCAAAACCAATTTTACATATACTGATTCCTGCATCATCACAAATCCTTCTTTTATTAAAAATTTTCTAAATTTTGAATATGTTTTTCTATCTTTAGCAGTTTCTGTAGGTAGATCAAAAAATATCAATATTCTCATAAATCTATATCTCATAGTTATTAACTTTACTTTCTTTTATATTTTCTAATGCATTAAAAACACTTTGTATATATATAGGTATTGCATTTGAAACATATTGCTCTTTATTATTAAATGTAACAACTCTGTTTAATACATCTAGCAATTTATATTTTTGCGTTTTATTAAATTCATTATTTATATTATTATATACTATCTCATCTATTAATGGTCTATATGGTTCCATTAGGTCGCATGACAAATTGAATGGATTATATTCATTTTTATGGTTAATGCCTATTTGTGTAATATATCCTTTACTAACAATTTCTTTGTTAAATGTTGACAATATTATTGAATATCCATAATCCAAACTAATATTTATGTCATCTTTACTGCCTCGTATAAATTTTTTTCCAAATAGTAAATTAAAATATACTTTTGCTGCATGACCTTCTCTATTTGTTTTGTCTCCAACTTCAACATTCTTTTCATATTCAAACAACTGATTGTATCCGTCAATTTCTAACTTTCTTAATAGCATAGCTTGATTATGTATCTTATGCTTTACAATTTGTTGCCAGATCTCGTCTTTATTTGTTTTTTTCCATTTTATTTGATTTTGAACTTTTTTACTTGTGTTAAATGAATTGTAGTATGGCACAATTTCTCCGGCTGGATTATGTGTTTCATCACAAAACATTAATTTAATTTTATTATTTATTAGTTCATTTATTAAATATGATGTTATTGATACCATACCATTTTCTATAATAATTAGATTTATTTCAGATAAATGAATCATTTGTAAAGTTTCGCTTCTTATAATTAGATAATCATTTTTATAGCTCAACTTACAATTCTTAGTTACTACAATGGTCCTCCATCCCATTAACTCTATACCTTCTTTCGTACATTCCCGTTATTGACTTATCTACAAATGTCATCTCACTTAACTCTTTAGTTTTAAATGATTTTCCTGTTTTTCTTCCAGCTCTATCCCCTTGATTTAATTTTTTTAGATTCCCTTGTCCTTTATGCATAAGATCTATTAGTCCGTTTATTATTATCTTTTTATCTTCATAGGTTAAATTTTCATATACTTTTCTTGTTTTTTTATCATTTAATTTTTGATATATAGATCCATACACTTTGTATTCGTTTTTTAGTTTTTCAAGCAAATAATCATAAATGTTTTGCATTTCTTTTTGTATTTCTTCTTTTTCTTCCTCTGTTATTTTTTCTTTGTTCATAATATATATTAATCTATTAATCATCGGAACAACTATTAATTGTTTATTTGTTCTGACTTCACTATCACTTAACAACACCATTGGTTCATTTTCTTTATTTATATATTCCTGATATTTTAATATTTTTCCTTTTATTATTTTTATCTCTGAAATATTTTTTACAATAGTTGTAATATAGTCTACTAACGTTATTCTTTTGTTTTTTATGTCATACGCAATTTTTACGGGTACTCCAATCATTTCTACTTGTTTTTTGCCCTTATTATCAATATAACTATAAATTACAAAATAAGCTTTATATTCATTAGAATATCCTCCATATTTCTCTGCTTGCATATTTTCTTTTAATGGTATTAGTGCGTTTTTGTCTTTCGGACTATATAAAGTCTGGTTGTAAAACGCTCCTGTTTGCTCTTCTAATTTACGGGTTACATAGCAATCTTTATAATTTAAAGTTCTTTTTACTTCGTCATGATTTATGTTGTTAGAAATCATTTTCATAATTATCCATGGTTTATTTTTTTTATCCTTTTCTTCTTCCTCTTTCTTTATATAACTTTTAACATATTCTGCATATTTGTATTCATTTCTAAAATAGAATTTTGTATCTATTACATTTCCGATAACGCTTATAATATAAGCATCTTGAGCATGATGATAATCATTAATATTTCTATTTTTATATATTTCAAAATATTCTCTAAATCTATGTGTTAGTTGTGATCTTATTGCAAATACATCTGTATTTTTGTATTGCGCTAATAATAAATTTGCTATATATTTTGTACTTTGTCTTGTTTCAACTAGTTGCCTTGATATAAATGTTACTTTATCATAATTTGTTTCAAACATTTTTCTTCTTATTAAATTATTATATTTTTTATCATCTATTAATCCACTTTTTCTAAGCTGTTTCCACCATGTTTGCTGTCTATTTATTATTTCCTCATTCAATAATAAGCTATCACTTTTTCTTTGATTTTCTTTTTTATAGACTAATACTTTATTTGATAAGCTATCATCCTTAACATAACTTTGTGGCAAAATATGATCTACCTCATATAGGTGCAAAGTATCTATATTTAATGGTTTTGAACTATACATACATCTGCCATTTTGTGTAAAATATAAATATAATCTTTCATTAAAGTCCTTATCATTTTGTTTGTTTTTTAATTCTTTATATATTTTAGGATTATAATCTCTAAGAATTTGTATTTGTTCTTCATATTTTTCATATATTTTTAATAATTGTTTTGCTCTTGTATCATTTCTTTTTTTCTTTTCTTGTTCTTCCCTTGCAAATTCTATATAAATGTTTTTCGGTTCTCTTTTCATTATTTTTGTAATTTCTTTTACTATCTTTAGGCATTGCCAAATAGCCTTTTTATTTGCTGGGGAAGTCGGTATTTCATTTACTTCTTCGTACGTTATATTGTCTTTTTGTTTTTCTCTCATCTTCTCTTCAATTTGCTTGTCAAATCCATATTTAGTATTATTTATAATTTGCATAAAATTTTCTCTCGTTGATTTTAATTTTTCCATTACACTTTTATTATCATCATATGATTTCATCTCTGTTAGTAGCTTTTTAGATAGTCTTGACCAGCCATTATAATTTTTCTTTGCAAGTTTTTCTATTGTATTATCGTCCAAATGGTATTCCTTTTTTATTTTTCTTTTTAGTATTTTTTTATCTTCAAAAATTGTAATCCATTCAATTATATTTTCAACCTTTTCTATGTTTTTTTCGTCTATATTTCCTAATATTTCTTTCATTTCTATATATGATGACATATTAGAAATAAATCTATCTTCTTCTGCAAGTCCTATAATTGAGTCTACTTCTTTATAGATTTGGTAATCAATCAAAAATTGTTTAAACTCCTTTAATTTTACTGTCTTTCTATACTTAAACAATTTCTCAATAATCATTTCTTTTTCTTTTGGTGCCAATTTGTGATTATTTACTTTTATATTTGCAAGCTCGTTTAATACACAAAATTCTGAATATAATATCGACTGTTTTGGAATAACATCTTCATTTAATAAATATGTACACTTATTTGTCATTCTTTTAATAAACTTTTCAGCTGTTTTGTCTGTATCTACAATTTTTTCAAATGTCCATGGCAATATTTTTTCATCGGAATTTCTAACAATCCACGAAAATTTTCCATCACCACTCTTTGCTAAGGGACCTATGTAATATGGGATTCTAAATTTCATTAATTCTAATATATGCTGTTTATTTTCCTTTAGGGTTAAATAATATCGAGATTGATTTTCTAGTATCTTTTCTAATTCTTGATAATGTAGTTGATATGGTATTGCTGCATTTTCTGTTGTATTTATTTTTACTAAGAATTCATCATTTTCTATATATTTTAATATTTCTTCTTTTTCTTTACATCCGTCTATCCCATCCAAGTCTTGTTTTATTCTTTTATATAAATTTTCTCTTGAGCATTTTGATATATTTTTATCATATACCGCATAACTATTGTTGTCCTCTATTCTAAACATTTTGTTGTATTCTTTTTTTAGATTATCTTTATATACTTTTTTTAATAGTTTTAGGTCTTTTTTATATTTATTATATTTATTTATAAAAGCCGTAGATATATTTGTATTTCCTTGTAAAATATCCTGTAACACAAACCAGCTATAAATTCTTTGTAATATTTCATATATCTCACACTGTTCTTTTATAGCTTCTTTTATCTCCTCTTCATTCGCAATTTCATTACTAAAAGAAATTGATGAATTATCTAAATTACTTTCAAATATTTTATTTACGTCAAATTTATATCCCAAAATAGCAGAAATAATATTACTAATTATTGATTTTTCTGATTTATCATAGTCAAAAAGTTTCAATAGTTCATCCTTTTTTTCTACTTTTGTTTTTTCCTTATTCATTAGTATTCTACATATATTTTCTGCTTTTGAGTTAAAATTTATATCTAGATTTTCTTGTATAAAGCTTACTAAAATATTTACTGAATCCAAAATTTTATCATTACTACTTTTTAAATCTCCTTCATATAAAAAGTTTCCACGATACTTAATTATATGATGAATAGCCAAATATACAAGTCGTATATCCAACTTTTTCTGTGTTTTTATTAGATCTTCCCTCAAATGATAAATTGTTGGATATTCTTTATAATATGTCGCATCAGAAAAATTTAGTTCTGAAAACAAATTATATTTTTTCCCATTTATAGCTTCTGCATTTTTTTCTTCTTTTATTTTAGAGGTTTCTCTCAGCATTGGGAAAAAATTAGGATATTCTTTTTCTACATCATCTAGCATTAAGCTTTGCAAAATATTTATTCTTTCCCTTCTCCTTTCTATTCTTCTTCTTGCTCCTCTAAAACTCCTTGTTTCTGCAGCCGTTTTTCCTTCTTCGAACAATCTAGCTCCCCACATATTTTTACTATTGTGTTTTAAAATATTATTGTCTAAATCAGTTACTGCCCAACCTACTGAATTAGTTCCTATATCTAATCCTATATTGTATTCTTTAATTTTTTTATTTTTTTTATTTTCCATAGCTTGCAAAAACTCCTTTTATATGATATATTGATTATGCTATTAAATTACTATCTAAAATAGCACAACGAGTTAAAATAAGGTTTAACCTTAAATGTCAATTAAATATTGATTTTCACTTAGGTGATTTTAAGTTCTAGTTTTCTAGAACTTTTATTTTTATTTATTATATATAATTTTTATTAAAAATATTGTCGAACTTTGTAATCGATTATCAAAAATTAGATTATAATAAGAATTATTAAAAACAGATAATTTTTTTGGTTTTTATCAATATTTTTGATCATCATACAAAATCATTCCTGCACCAAGTTCTTCATTAGGTCTTGATACAAATCCAAATTTCTCATAAAAACTTTCTTTTCCTTTTGATGCTCCTAAATATGTTCTTATTTCTGGATTCATTTTCTTATATTCATTAATCTTTTCTATTAATTTGTTCATTATACCTGTTCCTATTTTTTTACCTTGATATTCTGGAATTACCATTATATCTTGTATATATAAAAATATTGTTTTATCTCCAATAATTCTTCCATACCCAATTAGGTTATTGCCATCGTAAACACAAAGTGAGTATAATGTATTTCTTAAAGCTTCTTCTATAATATTATTTTCTCTCGTTCCCCAACCTACTGATTCTGTTAGCATATTAAATTCAGTAGCTATTGGAGTTTTTTCAATATAATTTATTTGCATATTTTTTCTCCTATACCTCTTTTCATCATCTACTAGAAAAAATTTAGTTGTTTATTATTTTTTATTTGTGCTAAAAATTCTAATTTCTTTTGACATTTTAAATTTTTCTGCATATTTGTTGTTCTTTCTGTGGATATTATAGCACCTTCTCTCAAAAAAATAAAACATCTAGCACTATGAGCTTAATTGGTTGCATCGTAAGCCTTAAACTCACGACCTTCGGGTTATGAGCGAGGTTTGACCACTTTTTGTAGTTTTGTGAAAATTAGAGTTTTTGTTGGTATTTCAGTATTTACAAGAGTTTTGATTTATAGAACATTTGTGTCTTTTTAGAGCATTTTTTGAGTAGATTTTACCCAATTTTTACCCAACTCGTGTAGTACGTTTGTTCTTGGAATTTCAGCTCTTGTATGTGCATTTTTTAAGATGAAAATTTTTAATTTTTGGAGGTTTTAGATTATGAATAATTTAAGAGAAGTTAATAATGATATTTTGAAGGATTGGTTATTGTTTAGAGAGGATGAGATTTCTTCTCTATCTTGTGATGAGGATAGAAATCATTGGGTTTATTTTGATGAGATTTCTGAGAGAATTTTGAATAGTATTCCTAAACAGAATAGGGCTTTTGTTCAAAAACAGCTTAGTGTTCTTGATGATAATTTTTTGGATTATCTTGGTTATTGGAATGAGAAGTATTATAGGAATGGATTTTGTGATGGAGTGCAGTTGATAATGGGATGTTTTGACAATAATGTTTCATTCTAAAGTGCAAATTTTGCACTTTAAAACATAAAATTGCACTTTAAAAGGCGAGAATTGCTCTCGCCTTTATCGATTTCTCATATAATTTATTGGTTTTAAAATGGTAACTCATCATCTTCTGCATTAATAAATGCAACTTCCTCTATTTTATTTTCATTTATTTTTTGCATTACAAATTGTATAAATGCATTCTTGTACTCAGTTTTAAATATTTGGTGATACAATCTATCTATATCCTTTAGTGTATCTAGACTTATTTCACATCCCTTTGAATAAACTTGGCACTCTGATGGAAAAATACTTTCTGGATTTATAGTCTTTCTAAAAAAATTATCTTTTAGAACTCTTTGAATATGATTTAATAATATCTCTGTTTCATTATACGAAATTGGTTTCTTTATTTCGTATCTATTTCCTATATTTTCATTTCCATAATAATCTACATCCACATAATTATTAAAATCCCACATTAAATTATTTATTTTTTCTCTTGCTTCATCTAGGTTTACTCCATCTATTAGAGAATCAAAAACATTTTCCTCAATTTCTTTTTTATTTTCTAGTATTTCTATATTAAACTTGGAATATAATTTATTTTCATCCTTAATGTCCACAATTTCAAAATATTTATCTTTTATTTCCTTTTCTAATGAATTTTTATATTTTACAAATCCATTATCCGATGTAATATAATAAAAAAATGTTTCTTTGTTCTCATACTTGTTTATAAATTCTTTTATAGATAGCCAAATAATTGTATCTTTAAATCCCTTATCACTACTATTTGGCTCATCATAAAAAGGAGGTTCCTTATATCTATTCCTTGCTAAAACATTTTCTAGAATGTTAGCTTTTTTATACCCAATAACATTATCTCCAAAATACTCTTTAAAAGATTTATTATATCCATTTTCATTCCATTTTAATACTTTTTCCTCATTTTCATATTTTAAATTTAAAAAATCATTACTACTTTTTATATTCTCAATTTTTTTATATAATTCTTTTATTTTTCTTAACTGAATATTTATATATTCTTCCTGTACCATTTTAGGCACATAAACATGATAATTATTTTTTTCTAATTTTGGTATAATTTCGTTAATTTTACCAGTATTAGCAACTAAAAAATTTGTATCTAGTATTATTATCTTTTCCATTTTTATTCTCCCTTAAATAGCACATTAAATTTTTCTAAATTCTTTAAGTAGTTCTTCTACGTCTTTATATCTTTTAGAGCAATCGGTGTTCATTCCTCTTTTTACAAACTCTTGTAAATTTTTATTTTCTATTTTTGTTGTATTAGTTTTTCCAGTCATTAGATAATAAATTGTCATAGTCAGAGCATATATTTCATGGCACATACTATATTTATCAAAACCTATTATTCTCAAATTCGGATCATTAAACCATCCTTTAAAATCTGTATTCACTGTTGTTAAGGTACTTTCTTCTTGCTTTATTAAACCAAAGTCAGATATTTTAACAACTGGTACATCATCATATATTTTTATTAATATATTTTTTGGATTAATATCTCTATGCAATCTACCTTTTGAATGTATATATTTAAAAGCTTTTAATACTTGATAAACATAGTTTTTTCGTTTAGTTATTGTTAATTTATCATTATTTGCCCTTATAAAATCATAAAGATTAGAATCCATATATTCCATTGTATATTCTCTATTTTCAGCATTATATGAATATACATCAATTATATAGGGAGATTTAAAAGATTTTAGTTCGTCAAATTCTCTTTTAAATCTTTCCAATTCCTTACTCGTTAAATCTTTTTTAGCTCTTTTTAAGGCTATTTTTTTATCATAAAAATCATCTTTATAGTAATACACCAAAGCATATGAGCCCTCCCCTATAAGATGCAAATTGGCATGTTTATTACTTTGAGACTCTAATTTTATTTTCATTTCTGAATATCTTCTATATTGAAAGATTTGGCGTCCTGAAATATTATCTGATTCATATATTTCAAATCCATCTCTCTTTAAAAATTCATTTATTTTTTCTAACGCTTCCTCCCAATTTTTACTTTCATCTCTCACTGCTGGATTAAATATTTCCAAAATAAATCTTAAAAATTCTTTATCATTCAAATTTTTTATTCCAAATCGTGGATCATAAAATACCCAATCATTTTCCCAATCCCAATTGTTTATTCTATGTTGAGTTATGTCTCCATAAGCATTTTTAAATCTATGATCTGTAGATTCTATTTGCTGTAAATTATACAGTCTCGACAAGAATGAAACTTCATCAAGTCTTCCACTCCAAAAGTATTGTATTTTCTTATCATTCTTTTTATCGTAATAACCACTAGTTAATAAATCTACTATATCTTGTCTTGTATATTCTGTAATCTTATTTTCTACCATACTATTTCCTCTTTATTGACTATTCTACTATAATTTGCTTTATATTCAATATAATTATTTTATTTTAAAAAGTAATTTATTACATTAGCATATTGATCTTGTGCATTCAAGCAAGTGTCAACTAAATATCCTTTTTCATTTTTGTATTCTTTCAAACCTCTATAATAAAATAATTTATCTTTATCAAAAATAATAAATGGAATTATATTATTTTTTAAACATTCCTTAAACATAATAATTCTTCCTATTCTGCCATTACCATCTTGAAATGGATGGATGCTTTCAAATCTATAATGAAATTCAATTATTTCATTTATAGTAATTTGTTTAAGTGAATTATACCAATCAATTAATTTTGACATTTCTTTTTCAACATTATTAGGTGATGTTGTCTTAATACCACTTCCTATTGTATTAGCTCTTTGTTTATATTCTCCAACATAAAACCATTCCACCCTACTATCTGAAGTACCATCTTTTAAAATCTTATGAAATTCTTTTATTAGCTTTTCTGTTAGTTTTTTATCTGCTACATCTAACATATAATCAACTAATTTAAAGTGATTAGCTGTTTCTAATATATCATCTACTTTTGCAATTGTATCCCCTTCAAATAAAATAGTATTTGTTTCAAAAATATATCTTGTTTGATCTTCCGTTAATGTACTTCCTTCAATGTGATTTGTATTATATGCAAACGAAACCTGAGTTCGATGATATAAATTTCCTTTTAATTTCATTTCTTTTTGTTCTCTAAGTATATCTAATACATTTATTTTTGAAATATCAAATTTATCTTCTTGATCATTTAATAATTCATCAATTGATATCTCAAACAATTCCGCTAATCTTTTTAAAGACTCAATATTTGGTTCTAAAGCACCTGACTCATATTTTGAAACTGTCGCTGGACTTACATCTAGTATATTAGCAATTTCATTTTGAGTCATTTTTTTATTTTCTCTATATAATTTAATTTTATCTCCTAACATAATAAAAACTCTCCTTTTTAGATTATAATATTATTATATCATATTTTTTCCAAAAAAGAAAGTTTTTATTAAAATAATTACAATTTGTTTCCAAAAAAGATTTTAGTTGCATTAATCTATTATAAAAATAATTATCTCATGCCATAACTTCAGAAAAAACGTCTTCCATATTTATTTAGCTTTTAATCATCTTGTTTAAACAATATTCTTATTCTTTTAATAATAATCATTATTGTTAAAAAAGTAATTAATAATATATAAGAAATAATAGCTGTAAAAATCGTTCTAAAAATACTATTATCTATTGCTACATAAATCAACATGAAAAATACTAAAATAATATTAATAAGAACCGTAAAATTTATCGAAGCGTTTGTTTCTTCTAATATTACTTTTTTTCTTCCTTCATTTTTATTTGACTCTATGTTTAATATTCCTCCCTGAAATGATAATAATGCTGATATTACAACTGAAATAACAACCATTATAGCTTCAACCATAGAATCAGAAAATGTATATAATATTGATATCCCTATTGCAGTAAGTACAGGAACAAAGTAAAGTACTATTATATGTTTTTTTGCTCCATCGAATATTTTGAAATGATCTGTTACTATTTTAAATATATTTATAAAATTATTATTTCTCTTTATTCCATAAATAAATAATATAACTAAACTTAATATAATCAAAGAAAAAGCTATATTTAATTTCATAATTCACCTCTTATATTTTGTTATAAACCATATGTTCTAAATATTCTTTAGTAACCTTAATAAAATGCTCTTTTAGTTTTTGATCATCTATATCTCCAAAACTGTTTGTTACTTCATCCGGAATACCTTCAATAATACTTAGATTATTTATATTATTTATATTTATAGTCCTTGTTCTTCCATATATAGATGTAACAAATTTTACTCCACTATAATCTATGTCTTCGAATTCATATATTCTACTGTTACCATTAAAATACCCTGAAATCATTTCTTTCCATTTTTTAATATTTGAAAATCCAGCTATTATTCGTTCTTCTTTACCATATCCCATAGTATCTGTATCAGCTTTGTCATTTGAAATATTATTTCTTGTGTATATAATTTTCATCAATCCATTATTATCCAAGAGCTTTTTTACAAAAACTTGAGGGCAAATATTTCCTGTAGTGGTATATAAATTCAATTCATCATTAATAAATTTTCTTAAATAATCTGTAGTTATTGTTTTTATTCCATATTGTCCAATATTTTGAAATATAATAATACCTTTACATGTATCATCACCTTTTGGCACAGCAAAAAATACTCTAAAATGTATAGTCTCTGCGTGTTCTTTTTTTCTAGTATACAAAATTTTATTAGTCTTTGTATTCACAATATTAGCTTCTATTCCATAACCTCCAGAATTAATATCAATATATGTATATCTAAATTTTTCATTTTCTTCTACAATTATATTATCTGTTTCTACTTTAAACATTTTTTGCTCATAATCATTTAAGACAAATTTCCTACTATATTTTTCACAAAAATCTTTTAATAAGTCAAAGAAATCATCATATTCCTTTTTTTTACCCTTAATTTTTTTATTTAAATTTACTATATTTACAGTATTCTTTTTACTAGGATTTTTTTCCCTTATCCATATACTGCATGCTGTTAAACTTAGATTATTCATTATAATCCCCCAATTTTTACCTCATCTATGCTAATTCTTTAGCATTCTCATTTATGTTTTCAATATCTTTCCTTATTTCCATAAATGTACTATATTTATCTTCAAATAGTTCTCCAACTTCCCCTACAGCTCTAAATGGATCTTCTGTTAATGCAATCATATTAATTGTTCCATTCTTTATAACATAATCAATTAATAATTTAACAAATTGAATTTGTCTCATATTTAATTGATTCTCATTTATATATTTTGAGAAAATTTCACTTGCTGTCGCTGGATCTAATCCAACAATATTTCTGACGACTTCTACTACATTTTTATCTCCATAGGCATTTTCAAATTCTTTGTTAGTACCAAGTTCTTCAAATAGTATTCTTTCTAAATCTTTCTTTTCTACTTCATTTATTTTTTCATTATGTCTTATTTTCCAAACAATTATATTATCTAGATTACTATTGAAATATTTGCTTATCTTTTTCTTATAATTAGTAAAATCATTTCCACTGCTCAAATATACATACTCTTCGCTTACTTCCATTAATGTATCTTCAAAATCCGAATATACTGCTGGTCTCATATATGGATCTATGTACTGAATTAAATTTCTTAATTCTTCTCTTACTTTTTCAATATCAAAGAAACCTGCTCTACTTAAATAATCTGTTTCAGCTACCTTTATAATTAATTCTTGTTTTTCTACTACTTTTGGAACTGTTCCTAATTTTTCAAGTTCAGCTACCAAACTAGAAATATTTTCTTCTATTCTATTTGTTTTTTGATTATTCATCCTTTTTACTTGTAACCCATATAATAAGTTGTCAAACTTCTTTGCATCTTCATTTTCTTCTGATGCAAGTAAAATAGGTGTAATATTTTCTTTTATATTTGTTGCATCTAATATAGATAAGTAATTCCAATTTTCTTTCTTAGAAAATTGATCAATATAATATAGTTTTGCTTTTACCATAAAGCTATCTTTATTAAGCTTAGCAATTTCTTCAATAAATTCATTAATTAAAGATTCTCTATATTGTTTAAATTCTTCTTGTGCTTGGTATTTCATATGTTGTAATTCAACAATTAAGTCAAGTTTATAGTTAAATATTTTTTCTGTAAGACTAACTTGAGATGATGTTTCTATCCCTTTTGAATTTACAGAAAAGAACTCAAAATTCTTGCAATAATCAAAAATGTAAAATTCTTTTTTATCTTGTCCTATTCCAAATAAATCTTTGCAAAGTCTTGTTCCTCTTCCTATCATTTGCCAGAACTTGATTTTAGATTTTACTGGTTTAAAGAAAACTAAATTTACTACTTCTGGAACATCTACTCCTGTATCGAGCATATCAACAGATATTGCTATTTTAGGGAAATCATCTTTCTTTGAAAAGTCATCTATTATAGTATCATTGTATTTTACTTGATTATCTATTAATTTTGCAAATTCGCCTCTATATGATGGATATAATTCATTAAATATATCTTCTATTTTTTGTGCATGTCTGTGGTTTTTAGCAAATATAATTGTTTTTCCTAGCTTATCTCCACCATCAACTTTTATTCCTTTTTCCATTAGTAATTCTATAAGTTTCTTAATAGTATCTCTATTAAATAGCCAACTATTTATCGCAGCTGCATTTATTTCTTCAGGCACTTCATCCTCTTCAAACAAGTTCTCATATTCTTCTTTTTCTTCATCGGATAACTCATCATATTTAATTCCTCTATCCATAAAATCGGTACTTGTAGATATAGAATGGTATTCTACTAAATATCCATCTTTTACAGCTTGTTCGTATTCATAAGCATATGTAGGGACATTATTTTCTATTTCAAAAAATCTATATGTATTTCTATCAACATCACTTCTAGGAGTTGCTGTAAGTCCTACAACTAAGCCATCAAAGTATTCAAATATTGCTTGATATCTGTTATATATACTTCTATGTGCTTCATCAACAATTATCAAATCGAAATGTCCAGGAGTAAATAATTTATTTCCAGTTTTAGATTTTATATCATCAATTGCATTCATCATAGTTTGATATGTTGAAAATACAATTCTTGATTCTTCTGGATTATCCTTTGAACTTAATAAATTACAGCCTGACATATTAGGTAATAATTTATTAAAGTTATTTTTTGCTTGTTTTACAAGCACTGTTCTATCTGCTAAAAATAATATATTTTTAGCCCAATTTTGCTCTGTTAATATTTTAGCTATTGATATTGCTGTTCTTGTTTTTCCTGTACCAGTAGCCATAACAAGAAGTGCTTTTCTATGACCTTCTTCAAAAGTTTCACATACACTTTTTATAGCTTCTAATTGATACTCTCTTCCTGCAATATTTGGGTCTATATAAACATGCTCTAAACTTTGTTTGTTTTTTCTTCTATCTATAAGCAACTGTAATTCATCTTGTGTATAGAAACCACTAACTCTTCTTGGTGCATATTCTTTATCATCCCACATATATATTTCATATCCATTGGTATAATATATAACTGGTCTTTGATGGTGCTCTGCTTCAATACAATCTGCATATAGTTTAGCTTGATTTTGTCCAACTCTTGCATCTACACTTGTTTTCTTTGCCTCTACTACTGCAAGTGGTAATCCATTTTCTCCAAATAATACATAATCGACATATCCTGTTCCTTCATTATTTGGCATTCCTGATACAGGTAGTTCTGCTGTCATGTTTGTATCAAAATCCCATCCAGCAAGCTTTAATTCTAAATCTATATATCTCTTTCTTGTTTCTGCCTCTGATATGTTTTCTACTTTAAAATCATAAACCTTTTTCTTGTTTTCTCTATTTTCAGTTATTTGTTTTCTTAATTCATTGTTTTCTCTTATTGCTTCTTCTAATTTTTTATCTCTTTTGCTTAATTCTTCGTATAAGTTTTCTTTTTCTTTAACAGCTAAAATATTAGCATTCTCTTTTGGTAAAATACTTTCGTCAAACTTTAATTCTTGATAATCTTGTCCGTAACAATAAGATATCCATTGCATAAAATTAAATAGATATCTTAAAGACATTACTGCCTCTTGTCTTGTTATTTTCCTGTTGTTATGGACAGCAAAATTGCCAAGTTTTATAATATATTTAATTTGTGGAAATAGTTTTGCATCTAATATATTTCTAAATGAAATTTCATGTATTAATGTTGATATGTTATCTTGATATGGCATTTTTAAGTCCATATCATTAGCATATAACCATTTTACTGCAAGTTCTAATGCTCGCCTACTTAATATACTACATGTTACTGTATTTAATACTATTCCATTTTCTGCTTCTATTGAAGCGTCTGCAAAACTTCTAAATATTCCTGTTTGCTTTAAAAAATCAAAGTTTGACATATTTTACTCCTTATCTTCGTTATCAATATCATTTCCATCTGTTAATAAAAGTTTTTTATTTTCTTCTAGATATTTGATTTTCAAATTATCCTTCAATTCATGTATTTCACTATTTACTTTAATTTTCGCACTTTTACTAGCTATATTTACTAAATTTTTAGTTGAACATATGAATGCTTTTTGTATATCAGCTTTTGAATCATCAACTTCATATCCCATCTTCTTTAAAGTCTCCGCCATTTCTAAGGAATCTTTTATTGCACTATTGATTCCCTGTTGTCTTGATAATTTTCCTTCTATTGTAAATTTATTAAAAATTAAGTCTATTGTCTTATTTAAAAATTTTGCTAAGGCTGATAAAATATTTTCATTTCCAAATAGTATACTCCAAATTGAACCAGATTCAATCTTTACAATTTTTAACTTTTCATATTGTGTTCCTCCAATATTGGGATACATTATATTTCCTAGCTCATAGTACACTTTGTTTATCGAATCTAATACAGAATTAAATTCATCTAAATCAAATTCTACATCCAATAATTGAATCTCTATGGTTTTTTGACTTTCTGCTTCTTCATTATCAGTATATAAACTTAAAAAATTTTCGTACACATTTTTACATGTTGAAAAAATATTCTCATATTTGGTAATTTGTTCTCCTAGTCTTATTGTATGCTCTTTGCTTTTTAGATTTTGTATCCACTCTTGATATACCTCTAACATATAGTCAGTATGCCCAAAGAATTCCTCTATGTAATCCGCTCCAATTTTATTTTCAGCTTTATATGTTTCTATTTCTTTTTTTATTGCACCATATTTAATAGTAACTGTTATTGCATTAAAACTTTTCTGTAACTCTTCCATCACTTCATCAAAACTTTTTACAATTCCACCGTTTTGTATAATATAATGTGTTTCATTCCCTGAAGAAGTCGTTTTAGATGTTAATATCTTATTCAAAATATGTTCACATTTATCATTATATTTTTCTTTCCAATCAAACAATATATTAAAGACTTTATTCATTTCTTCTAATTTATCATTTACAAAAGAATAATAATTATATATTTCATATGATAACATTTTTATTTCTCCTATCCAAAATATTTATTCATTAAACTTTCTTGTAACTTTTGTGTTTCTTCTAAACTCTTTTGTATTTCAAATTTCTGTTTATCGATTTGCTTAACAACTTCTGCAAATTTGTTTTGTAATTCTATTGGTGCATCTGGAATCTTTAAGTCTGAAATGTTTTTAAGGCTTAAGTTTTCCCTTGCTCCACCTTTTTTCATATCAGTATACATTTTAATAGCTTGTTCACTATTCAAGTATTGCAACAAATATATATTATTTACATTCTTTGTTCTTACTAATGCTACTGCTTGGTTTATATTTGCCAAATAATCATAATCATATTTTGCAGCCCTACCAATAGATGCGCCAACAATATTAATTAAAATATCATCTCTTTTTAGTACAGATCTTGGTAGTATTTCATTAATTTTATCATCTAAATATTTAGGCTTACTAATATCTATATAGCCTTCTCTAACATTTTCACTTGTAATAAATAATGTTCCTTCGTTTTTATAATCTATTCCTTGCCATTTTGGAGAAGCCCCTTTAGTAATTAGTATTGAATATTCTTCTAGTCTTTTATAAGAATTTATATTTCCAAACATCTCGACAAACTGAGATTTGATTAATTCATCTAATTCCTGTATTTGTTTTTTTCTAAAATCTATTATCTCTTGAACTTTGTCTAATTGATTTGCAATTTCAATTTGTTCTACATTATCATAATTATAAAACTCAAATTCTTCTATTTGCTTACTACTTATATTAGGCTGTGCACATCCAAAAGCATTATTTAATATAAATTTTTCAAATAAAGGTGATTGTAATAAAAAATATAAATACCTTTTTTCTAATTTTTCTGTAACAATAAAATTTCCAACACGTTGGTTTAATAGAGCTTTAGTATCATTTTGATATTTTCCTATTTTTCCAACAGTTGCTCCAGACATAGCTATCAATATATCTCCATATTTTATTTCAAATTCTGGATGTTTATTTAAAAATTCCTTTGTAAAACATACATTATAATCAATCTCCACTTCATTATCTTGAATATTTCCTATTCTTATAATTGGAATACTATCTTTTTGGAATTCCTTACTCTTAAATGCATATCCTCCTTGTACTTTGCAAACATCTCCTAACTTTACTTTTTCCATTATAACAATTCCTCCAACTCTTTTAATTTCTGTTGAAGTTCGTTCTCCATATCGATTACTCTTTTTAAAATAACTTTTGGTTCTTCATATTCTTTCTTTTCTACTACTATTTCTTTATATTTGTTAATAGATAAGTCGTAATCATTTTCTACAATCTCTTCTTTAGGTACAAAGAAAGATTTTTCTGTTCTTGCTCTTTCCTGTTCCTCTTTAGAATTCCTATTATCAAATCTTTTTATAATATCGGGTATATCATTTTCTTTTACAGGTTGTCTTTGATCATCTAAACTAAATCCATCTGCTGTCATATCATAAAACCATACTTTATCTGTTCCACCATCACTTGTTTTAGTAAATATCATAATAGCAGTTGAAACTCCAGCATAAGGTTTAAATACGCCACTTGGCATTGATATTATTGCTTCCAATTTATGCTTTTCAATAATTTCTTTTCTTATTGCTTTATGAGCATTTGAACTTCCAAATAGCACTCCATCTGGAACTATTGAAGCAGCTCGTCCCCCTGTTCTTAATATTCTTAAGAACAATGCTAAAAATAATAATTCTGTCTTTTTTGTTTTTGTAACATTTAATAAATCTTTTGAAGTTCTCTCACTATCAATAGAACCTTTAAAAGGTGGATTTGCAAGTACTAATGTATATTTGCTATTATCTTCATTATCTTCTGATAAAGAATCTTTATATGATATATTTGGATTTTCAATACCATGTTGCATTAAATTCATAGCACCAATTCTAAGCATTGTCCTATCCATATCAAATCCATAAAACATTGTATTATTAAAATGCTCTTTTAAATTTTCTGTTAAAAATAAATCATTTCGATTATTTCTTAAATATTCTCCTGCTTCTACTAAAAATCCCGCACTTCCAGCAGCTGGATCAACAATTATGTCCTCTGGAGTAGGTTTCATTAATTCTACCATCATCTTAATAATATGTCTTGGTGTTCTAAATTGTCCATTTGTACCAGCTGTAGATAATTTTGAAAGAAGGTATTCATATACATCACCTTTTGTGTCTCTGTCTTTCATTTTAAGTTTGTCTATTGCTGTTACAACTCTTTGTAACATAATAGGTGTTGGTATGATAAATATAGCATCATTCATATATTTTGCATATCCAGAATTTTTATTATTACTTAATGATTTTATAAATGGAAATACATCTTCTCCAACTATTCTATACATTTTTTCAGCTGGATAGTTTTTAAATATACTCCATCTACATTCCTGATGTTTTTCATCAAAAATTCTTTTTGTTTTTATTCCTAACATATGATCACTTTTTTCATGTGCTATATCTATATCATCTAATCCTTTTATAAATAAAAGGTATGTTATTTGCTCAATTACTGTTAATGGGTTTGTTACTCCACCTTCCCAAAAGTTTGTCCAAATTCTATCTATAATACTTTTTGTTTCTTGTTCCATCTTTTCCCCCAATAGTTACATTATTACATGATGTATTCTATCACAAAACGACATTTTTCTCAACAGGTACTTCTAAATATTTACAATTAATTTCTATGAAAAAAATGATCATATATATAGCCTGCCTTTATATACTTCTCCGTCAATTCCATTTTCTTCTTTTCTAATAATTCCAAATACTTTTGTTTAAAAACATTTTTACAAATCCATTCAACACCTTTACTAGAAACAACAACTTTGCCATCAACTAAAAATTTATATTGCTCAAATCCATTATCACACATTTTTTTAACTGCTTTTCTAACAGTAATATCTCTTCTATCAAAATACTCACATAGTTGTTTTATATCCATATCTTCATTCAACCAATTTTCATTATGTTCTATTTTTAATAATTCTTCATATTGCCTAATTCTATCTTCAAAAAAATCTATATCAGCATCTGTTAATGATTTTTCTTTTTGAAAATACACATTTAGCAACCAATAATACCCTTCAATTAAAACAAAATATTTTCTACTTCTTACTTTTTCACTTCTCCATCTGCAAGTTGGATGTTTTTTTAGCATAACTTCTATAGCTTTTCTTAAATCCTCATGTGTTATTTCTTTTCCATATTTAGTAGTAACACCTAGCAACTGAAATCTCTTTAAGATTTTATTATATGATAAGAAAATACTATCTAAAGCTTGCTCCGAACTCCTCCACATTTTCATCACTTCCTTATTATAAAAATTTATTAATGCTAGTTTACGTAGTATTAATACTTAGCAAAATCCATTTTGCTCGAATATAGGTAGTATTTTTTAGTACCTAATATTCGCCAGCGTGGTGTTTTGACACCCTTTTTGCTGTTTAGGGCAAAATGCCCTAATACCCTTTTGGGCTCTCCGAGGGAAATTTTTATTCATTTTTTTAGTAACTCTTGTTTGTATTTTAGAAAAAGTTTGAATAAAAAATTCAAACTTTTTCTATTTACAATTAATATAATTTATATTATAATTTTATTAGATATTTAGATTGAGTTAGCAAATAGTTTGGTCTCTTATGCTAACTTTTTCTTTTGTTTTTCTTTCTTCTGTAATTGCAATTCCATAACACATTTCATTCAAAACTTTAACAATTTCTTCTGCAATTTTTGTATCATTTTCAGTAGATAATTGTTCAATTAATTGCTCTTTATTATATCTAGTTGTAATAACAATTGGTAATTCATTATCATATCGGCTACTAATAATTTTATATAGTTTTTCTAGAGCCCATCTGCTTAAATTTTCATTACCAAAATCATCAATAATTAACATATCTACATTAGAATATAGTTCAATAATTTCCATTTCTGATAGTCCTTCTTTGTTAAATGAACCTTTAATTCTATCAATTATAGAACTACTTTTTTCCATTAATGCAATTTTATTTTGTTCAATCATTTTATTAGCAATACAAGCTGCTAAATATGTTTTTTCATAACCTATATTTCCAAAAATTATTAATCCATTTTTCATTTCGGATTTAATGCATAAATCTGCAAATTTTATTAATTGATTTATAATAGATGTATCTTCATATGTATCAATAAAATTTTCAAAATTATACTTTTGTAATCTCTTTTTCATATAGTTATCTTTATAAATATTATTTATAATTTTTCTATATTTTTCTTGTCTTTGTTTTTCCTCTTGTTCTAGATCAAAATATTTCCAAAATTTAATTGCTTTTTCACAATTACATCTTTCATATTCAATCATGTTTTTATCATAATTTACATACAAATAATCCAATCCAATTTGCTTCAAATTTTTATTACAAAATCCACATTTTGCACCTTCATTGGTAATAACTTTATAATTTGAATTCTTTAAATCCACTTCTATTCTCATCTCCTTCTTTTTCTATTTTATTTCTAATCTTTTTCTCTTCTTTAGTGTTATGTTGCGTTATTGTAACGTTACTTCTTTCTGTTTCACTTTTCTTTTTTTCACGATATTTTTGTTGTCTTAAACAATTTTGTATTCTGATTTCTTCAAGTTTATCAGCACTTTGGTACTTAGACCAATTTTTGATTTTATAAAAATTTTCTTCTATAATAATCATTTTTAATTCTTCAAATTTTTCCAAACATTTTGTGATTTTTTTCCTAGACTTTCCCATAATCTTTGAAAATTCATCAACAGTCATTGGTTTATCTTCCGTTATTGCTAATCTACCTTGATAATTACATTTCATTGCTATTGTTAAAAGTTGTATCCATACTCTAATTAGTGTATCTCCATCTCTTTCACTTTCTAGCAATTTTATTTTGTTATTATCAAAAAAATTTGTAGATAATTTTAGCCATTGTAAATCTGCCATATCCTCCTTTCCTCACTTTCTTCAGAATCTAATCTATCGATTCTTGTTCCATTTTTGTTAAATATTCATCTAAAGCTTGTACTCTAAATAAATATTTTCCACCAACTTTTGAACATGGTATTTGTTTTCTTCTTACTAATTGATTTATCAACCAGTATGATATTCCTAAATACTCAGATGCCTCTTTCATTGTTAATGTTGTCCTTTGTACTTTTTGTAGTTCCATAATATCACCTCCTATTTTTTTGTAATTTAATATTGACTTTTGTTAACAAATGTATTATATTAATTATAGTTAACTTTGTAAATACTTTTTAGGTTATTTTGATAGCAGGTTAACTTTAGTGTTTTTGAATATCTGTTAACGGAGGAATTATGAAAAAAGATAAAATAAATAGTAATATACATCTCTCTATTACTAGCGAAGAAGAAACTCAACATATCACGCTATTGTATGGTGATCCAGATCGCAAATTACCTAAAGGTGTTTCGGTTTTAGATATTATCAAGGGTTGTTTAACTGAAGATGAATATAAAGAATATGAAGAATTATTTACTCAACGTGTTAAAACTAAACCTTTTACAAATGAAATAAAAAGAAAAATAGATCATTTAGATATCCCTAAAAAGTTACATTACTATGAACTAGGTGAACTCTCAAATTGTCATTTCTTTATAAAAAGTCATTTTTCAATTTGTGACACAGGAACAAATTTTATTAATTTTTTAAATACAAATTTCTCTAATTTTGATGAATATTTTGTTTGGTTTACTAAATATTTTACTTCTTATATAAAATATTTTGAAAAAAGTGATATAGAGAATTTAAAGTTAGATAAGGCTTATAGTTATAGTGAAATTGAAGATTTAGGAAAAAAATATTTCAAATTAATAAAAAAAGATGCTATAAAAGTTCAAAAGATTTACTCTGAATTTGTTGACTACATTTTTAACAAACATCCTCTTGAAAATTCAAGAACAATGACTAATAAGATACGTTTTTATATTTATTACACTTCACATTTTAAAACATTAAAACAATATGTTACAGATTTTCAAATAGATGATGCTTTTAATTATAAAATCTTTCCTGAATATCTTGAAAGTAGTGAAGAAAAATTATTAGAGTTTTTCACAACTGGGCAACATTTTGCTGATGTATATGCTGAAACTAATGCAACAAGTTCTAGTGTTTATACCATTCTTTATATTACATTATTTAAATTTGTAGAAGAAGATAAAAACATAATAAAAAAATGTAAGAACTGTGGTAAATATTTTATAACAGATAACCCTCGCATTAATTATTGTAATAATTTGTTCAAAGGCAAACAAACTTGCAGGGATATTGGTAACCAAATTGCTCAGAGAATTAAACAGGAAAACGATAAAGTATATGGAAAATATCGTAAGATTTATGCAAAAAAAGCAATGCTAGTAAAGCGTAATCCTGATATAGAAGTTTATAAAAAAGACTATGAGAATTGGAAGAAGGAAGCAAAAGGATTTATGGATGCCATTAGAAGTGAAAATAAAACTTATGCAGAATTTGATAAATGGCTTGAAACAAACGCATAATATAAAATGAGTGTATAAAAGTATACACTCATTTTATATTACATTTTTATCATTTCTTCTAGCAAATGGCTTATTTGTAACTTTATTGTCATTAATAATTTTTTCTATTTCTTTTAAATAACTTTCTATTGACAATTTTTCCTTATCACATTTCTCTAACACTCTTTTATATATATTATTTGTTATTGTATAACCTTCTATTTTTTTATAATCATCTATGAATTCATAATCTCTAAAAAATATGAATAAAGAGAATAAAATGTTTGTTTCAAAAATATTTTCTTTGTCCTCTTCATTTATCTGATTTATAAAGTTCAAATACATTAAGACATTTGCCCTATTAATATATAATGGAACATTTAATATTAATGATATTGTTTTTAATTCAAATGCTTGTCCGAATAACCCTGTTAATGTAATTATAATTTTAACAATATCAGATAATCCCTCTACATTCATACCAGAATAATAAAAATTTTTATAAATTTTATCTTTTAAAGTATCTCCTGGTTCCGCATCAACGGTTTGTACTAATTCATTTAGTCTAGGAAATCTTTGCATTAATTTATCATAATCATATAAATTGTATTCTTTTATTAAATTATCTAAATTATTAAAATTGCTATTTAAATTATTATTTAGATATTGCAATGTTAAATCTTCTGCTGTTTTATGTATTCCATCCTTTAAATCATTCAAAAACTCATCTGGATTTATGTATATAATATAACATTCTTTTAATTCTTGCTCGATATCTATGCTATTTTCTATTGCTCTATCTATTATTTCTTCTATTCTTTCTTTATTAATAAATTGTGGTTTTCTAATAAAAAGTGATAACTTTAAAATTGGATCAGCAACAACTAATATTTTATTTGCCATTAATATTGGATATATCTCTTGTCGCTTTTGGTTAAAATATGTAGCACCTCCATAAAAGGCAAAATTTTTATTATTTTCTATATAATTAAAAATTGTTTTTTTATTTCTTTTGTATAATAATTCAACTTTATCAAAAATCAAATAATAATCATCTATAGTCTTTTCTTTTTGATTTTTAAATTCTTTCAATAGTTCAATATATTGTTTTTGATATTCTTTAATTATTTTTAACATTTAATTAATCTCTAACTCCTTCTTTACAACATCTATTATTTTATTTAAAATAAAAACATAATCACTTGATATATCTATTAGTTTCTGATCTCCATTAGTATCTGGTACAGAATGATAATTATGCAATGGATTATCACAAATTAACAAAGCACTTTCTCTTATGGCACTCCAATATCCATGTGTAAAGCATGTATCATAGTCATAGAAAACATCATATAAATCTTTTTCATCTACATCTAAAAACTTTTGTCTAATACTCTTATTGGCAAAATTTTTAAAGTCTATTTTAATAAATTCTTCATCTTTAAGTTCATTTGCTAGTATTTTTATTAAATTCTTTTCTAGGTGACTGTTTTCTGGACATATTGCTTTTTCTTCTTCTATTTTTTTATATATATTTTTATATTTTCCACTACCATAATCTTTATATGATTCCCATATATCCTTTTTTTCAGACTCTTGTAATGATATAAACTTTAAATTTATATATATTTCAACTAATGTTCTCATTACTAATCTTGATACAATAGAGTTTTCTAAATTAGATGTATAAATTTCATTTATCATCTTATATATATAAGTTAAGTTCCCAATTATAACATCTTTTTTATGATTATACTTTATTTCTTCTGATTTTATCAATAAATTTCTTATTTCTATTAGCTTATCTTCTAATAATTCTCTACTTGTATCTTTATCAAAATTAATTATTAAAGGATTACAATCACTCATCAAATATAACTCCTCATAAAAATATTTTGAATATTCCCAATCATTCTGAAATGACATACCTTCTAATGAAGATATTTCTAGCTTATACATTTCCATTATTGGATCATTAAATTTCGTTGTTGGATATTTAGTTAATGCTTCTATTACAATTTGTCCCTGCATGAAACGTAATTTGTTTAATTTAAAAATTATAGCCATATATCTGACATCTACAGCCATTTCATCATATCTGTAGTATATTTTTTTAGCGACTTCTTCTATTTTTTTTATTCGATCATTATTCGAATTATCTTTATCATAAAATTCTCTTCTTAAATCCTTGTCAAAATATGATACTACAATTAGTGGGTCCAATATATGTTCTCCAAAAAGTTCTTTAATATATTTAAATAATTCGATTTTTTGTTCAGACGGAAGTTTTAATATTGTAGAAAATTTGCCAATATCTTCTTCAAAATTCTTTAAAATATATTCTTTTAAAAACCACATTTTATTAAAGAAACTTTCCCTGCTTACTGAATCTCTTAATATGCCTATCCATAAATATTCTGGCATTCGCTCTTGTGACCATGAATGTAATTCAACCATTTTTCCCATATCTCCCATAAGAAAAGGCGGTACAAGCTCCTTATTTTCATTTGCATGTTGATCTAAACTTGAATGTTTCATATTATCCTCCTATTATCTTCCAAAATTATATCGTATTTTCTTAAAATAATCCAGTAATTTCCAGACATTGATTTCTTTTATAATATATATTTTGTCTAATTATAAAAATTTTTAAGTTTCTTTTTGAAAACTATTGCATTTTGTTAACTATTGTTTTATAATGTTTTTGTTAACATTATTAATACTCCTCCCACCCATAGGTATGCTCGAAAGGAGGTGAAAAGAGTAATGGCTGGGAGTATAGAAAAAAGAGGTAAAAATAGTTACAGGCTAATAGTATCTGAAGGATATGATTTACATGGAAAACCATTAATACATAGAAAAACTGTACACGGAACAAAGAAAGAAGCTGAAGTAGAACTTGCGAAATTCGTTACTGAAGTACAAAATGGTTTAGTTATAGATGGTAAAGCCTTAAGATTTTCTGAATTCGTTGAAATATGGAAAAGAGATTATGGTTCAAAAGAACTAGCTCCATCAACATATAAACGATATTGTAGAATGTTAGAAACAAGACTTCTACCCTACTTCGGACGTTTTTACATTAACAAGATCAAACCAACTGACATTATGAAATTCTATGATTTACTTGAAAAAGATACTCAATTAGTTAGAAAACAAGGCAACAACGGTGCAAAAACTAAGAAACCTTTATCTGGTAAAACTATTTTAGAACATCACAGATTATTAAGAGCAATGTTACACAAAGCAGTTTATTGGCAATTAATAGTTACAAATCCTGCAGAGCGTGTACAACCACCTAAAGCAAGAAAACCAAAAAGAAAATCTTATGATGATGAGCAAACTAAAATCTTGTTAGAAAATTTAGAGCAATTATCTATAGAAGATACTAAATATAAAGTTGCAATCATCTTAACAGTTTTTACTGGTGTTCGTTTAGGTGAATTAATGGGACTTGAATGGCAAGACATTGATTTTAAAAACGGAATAATCTGTATAAATCGTTCTAGTCAGTATTTAGCAGATTTAGGAGTTTTTACAAAAGTACCTAAAACAGAAAGTTCTATAAGAGAGATTGCAATACCCGAATTTATTATTTCTCTACTTGAGGAATATAAGTTATGGTATGAAGATCAAAAATCGTTTTACGGCGAATTATGGACCAATTCTGATAGGTTATTTGTACAAGTTGATGGCAAACCTATGCATCCATCAACAATCAGTAAATGGTTTGTAAAATTTGTTGCACAAATTGGCTTACCTGTAATTAATTTTCACGGATTAAGACACACTAATGCAAGTTTACTAGTTGCACAAAATATTGATATAGCAGTTATTTCTGCAAGATTAGGTCATGCACAAATAAGTACAACACTTGATTTTTATGTGCATCCACTACTATCACATAACAGAAAAGCTGGATATGCACTAGAAAACTTACTATTGCCAACAAGGTCTTAATTTGAACTTTTTTCTAATTTTCACATAAGGCATAAAAGCCGTTACAGTTTTCACGATATAAAAATAAAAGGCAACTAAATATCATTTTAGATTTCCCATTGCCTTTTATAATTTTTTAAATTATGTATAAAATTTTAATGATTTTTTATTAAAATTTAAATAGTTTGAGGTGATTATCTTTCCCAACTTTTTCCCAAATCGACATAATAATGCTTAATTTTAGCGTTATCGTAAACTATTTGAGAACAATAAAGAATCACTAAAACCGTTATGGTTCTAGTGACTAAGCTTTGGTTGCGGGGGTAAGACTCGAACTTACGACCTTCGGGTTATGAGCCCGACGAGCTGCCAACTGCTCCACCCCGCGATATTCAATTTTTACTACTGTATTAGTATACTCTTCTTTTGCGTATTTGTCAACACTTTCGTAAAAATATGTATCTACTTTATACATTTTATGCCATTATTAAAAAAATATTCATCTTTTTTTAAATTAAGAAAGCTGGTCTGGAATCCCAGACCAGCAAGCACACTTAGCTAATTCTAACTTCCCATTCTTTTTCATTATCATCAGTTTTTCTGAAGCCATTTCTAACAGCAGCCGCCATAAACTGGGGCTTATCATTAGTGGCATACATACGAACCCTTTTTACTTCAGGTTCATTTTCTCTCACATAATTGATAAATTCTTCTACAGCCTCTGTAGCAAATGGGCTATTATCCTCATACCAAGGGAACAGCCAAATGTCTGTTGAAAGTATATTTGCAAGTTCATAGAACTGAATTACTCCCAACATGTTTCCAGACATTTTATCTGCAATTATCAAGGTGTATTCATTATCCACTTCCTGAATCATATCGTTAATACTTGCATCTTTTATTTTTGCCGGTCCGAATGGTATTTTGTGTGCTATACACCTACCAATTGTTACTTTGTCCCGTTCTTTAAACTTCCTGAGATAAAGATGGTTAGGGTGTTTTTGATTGTACATAAAAAAGCCTCCTTTTTTAGTGTACATAAAGTATAGCACACATTCTAAGTAAAAGCAAATTTTAGCTGTTTATTGTTGGTATTCTTAATGTTTCTCCAACATAAATTAAGTTTGGATTTGCTATGTCATTTAATTCTACAATACTTTTTATAGTTACTCCGATATTCTCTAGCTATTTGTGTTAAAGTATTTCCTCTTCTTACTATATACAATCTATGGCTAGTATCATGTATTTTGTAATCACTTAACATAGGAACTCTTAATTCTTGACCTACATAAATTAAGTTTGGATTTGCTATGCTATTTATTCTTGCCAAATATTGATATGAAGTATTGTATTTAATTGCAATACCACTTAACGTTTCTCCCCTGCTAACCCTGATATATTTAAATTCTTGATTTTTATCTGTTACTGTATCTTTTGGAATTTGTGACACATTATTTAAAAATACTCCATTTGTAAAATAATCTCTATCTACATTTCCATCTATTCCATTTACTCTACCTCTATCTGAATATTGAAAACCTACCCAAAATTTCCATTTACCATTACTTTCTGGTTCTTCTACAAAATAATCTGCAACCCAAATAGGATAATCATCTGCTAATTCCTTACTAAATACTGCTCTTGCATTATATGCATCACTATAAATTACGCATTCTTTACCACTTAATTTTTCTACCGTTTCTAAAAACACTCTTGAAATTTCGTTTATAGTACTAACATCTAAGCCATCAAACACTTCAAAATCCATTGCTAATCTACAATCTGGTTCTAAACCTTTTATATTGCTAACAAAAAATTCCGCTTCTTCTTTTGCTTCTGCCTCATTTGTTGCTGTTAAAAAGTGATAAAATCCAGTTCTTAATCCATTTGCTTTTGCCTTTTCGTAATTCTCTCTAAAATATGGATCAACATAGCCTCTTCCTTCACTTGCTCTAATATATACTACTTCAATCCCGGCTCTTGCAATTTTTCCAAAGTCTATATTCCCTTGCCACTCACTTACATCTATTCCGTTATATAGCTTTTCTGATGATTGTGAAAAAGCAAATGCCTGAGTGCTAATTGCTACAATTATTGCTACAAGCAATATACTTAAAAAAATCTTTCTCATAAATACCTCCTCTTAAAATTTTATGACTAATATATTTGTTTATTACTCTAAAATATGGTAATATAGTTATTGGTGATAAATATGAAATTTTTAAATGAAATATTGGATTTTTTTAAAAATCTTACTATTGAAAATGCAGTAGATATTGGAATAGGACTAGCGATTATTGTAATTTTTAAAATAATAAGCTCGCCTATTGCATATATGATAGTAAAGATGTTTAAATTTAAAGTTAAAGATAAAAATAAAATTAAAAATAATGGATTTTATAAACCATTAAAATCATTCTTTGTTATTCTTGGAATATACATTGGATTTATGGTTTTAAAATTACCAGCAGATATCTTTGCTGTTATAACTAAAATATTTAAAATATGTGTTATATTACTTGCTACAAAAGGGTTCTCTAATTTATTTGATTCAAATTCTGAATCATTTGCTAAATTACGTGAAAAACTTAACTTTGATGGAAATGACACAACAATTAACTTTTTTAGTAAAGTAGCTAAGGCATTAATTTATATAATAGCTGGATTTATTTTAATTACTGAACTTGGTTATAACTTAGGTGGTTTAGCAACAGGTCTTGGAATTAGTAGTGTTGTAATCGCACTTGCTGCCCAAGATATTGCCAAAAGCTTTTTAGCAGGTATTTCTATAATATCTGATAGACCTTTTGAAATAGGTGATTATATTACTGTTGGTGATCTTTCTGGAACTGTAGAAGATATTACATTTAGGACAACAAGAATAAGAAATGCTGATGATCAAGTTATAGTTCTTCCAAACAGTGTTTTAACAGATAATAATATTATAAATTCATCAAAAAGAGATTGTAGAAGATTTCGTATTGTACTTACACTTGAATTGGATACTCCTTTAGAAAAAGTAACTCAATTAACAGAAAATATAAAATTAGCTTTAACAACTCACCCACAAGTTATTAATGAAACTGTAAAAGTATTTTTTGAAACAATTTCTGCTGATGGAATTGATTTAACAATTGACTTAAAAACTAGTGCTTTAGAATACGTTGATTATTTAAAATTCAAAGAAGAAATAAATTACACTTTATTAGATATGGTAAATCAAGCAAAAATAGGCCTTGCATATCCATCACAATCAATTTATTTAAAGAAGGACTAAAAAATGTTAAATAGTTGTACTCTATGCCCACATAATTGTAAAGTTAATAGATTAGAAGGAAAAAAAGGTAGATGTAAGTGTGATAATACATTAAAGATTGCACTTGCATCTTTGCATATGTTTGAAGAACCCTGTATTAGTGGAACAAACGGCTCTGGAACAGTGTTTTTTACTAATTGCAATTTGAATTGTATATATTGCCAAAACTATGAGATTAGCCAAGAACGGAAAAGGTAAAGAAATTACTGTACAAAATCTTTCTGATATTTTTGTTAAACAACAAGAAAAAGGTGCTCACAATATAAATTTAGTAACACCTACAATGTATGTGTACCAAATAATTGAAGCAATTAAACTTGCAAGGAAAACTGGGTTAAAAATTCCAATTATATATAATTCTAATGGATACGAAAATGTAGAAACAATAAAAATGTTAAATGGCTATATTGATGTTTATTTACCTGATTTAAAATATTACACAAATGAATTGTCTAAAAAGTATTCTAATGTGGATAATTATTTTGAAGTTGCAACAAACGCTATAAAAGAAATGTACTCACAAGTTGGAAATGCTGTTTTTGATGATAATGGAATTATTCAAAAAGGAGTTGTTATTCGTCATTTAGTTCTTCCAAATCATATTCAAAATACAAAAAATATTTTAAAATGGATTAATGAAAATTTGCCAAAAGATATATATGTAAGTGTAATGGCTCAATATTTTCCAACTTATAAAGCAAAAAATGATTCTTTAATAAACAGAAAATTAAATAAAAAAGAATATAAGGAAGTTTTAAACTACTTATATTCTCTGGATTTACAAAATGGGTATATTCAAGAATTGGGAAACCATGAAGAAGAATATGTTCCAGATTTTAATTTAACTTTCTAATTCTTGCTTCATTTTTAAATACACATCATTTTTTAATTTTTCTGTGGCTTGCTTTTTATCTAGTTTTTGGTCTGGATAAATTGCTGGCAATACGTAAAGCTCTATAAAGGGCTTCTTTTTTATATATTTTCTTATCCCATATGGTTTAACAAATTTATATACCATTGGTACAATTGGAACATTATTTTCTACGGCTAATTTAAATGCTCCATTTTTAAATTTTCTTAGTTTTTTGTAATATGGCCACAATGATGCTTCTGGATAAAAGTGCACAGTTTTATTTTCTTTTAATAATTTATTTATTGATAAAAAGAATTTTTCTTTATTGTGCAATCCTTCTGGTATTGGAAATGCATGTAATAGTCTAATAATATGCCTAATTACTGGTATTTCAAAATTTGATTTAATACTTACAAAGTATAAACTTTTTGGAGTATTTGCAATTGCATTCATTGTACAATCCATTGGATGCACATGGTTTGATACTGTTATTTTTCCTGTTTTTATTTTTGTAAGATTTTTTCTTCCATATATTTTAAAATTGTACATTATTTTATTATATACAACCAATATTGGCCAAACTATTATATATAGCAAAGTTGAGGCAATTTTAAACATTATTCCCTCTTTTATGTAGTCGTAATCCTCATCGATTTCTATATCTAAGGGAGTCCACATGTTTATTATATGCTCATCTTCATTTTCTAAATTTCCCTCAATTTTTTCTATATTCTCTAATTGCATCTTCAAACATTCCTTCTATTTTTTTCATGCTTTTTTCTATTCTATAATTTTCTGCATGTTCTGCATATTTTGTTTCCATTTGTTTTCTTTCAGCTTCATTTTCAATCCAGTAATCAATTTTTTTAGCTAAATCATCACTGTTTCCTGCTTTAAATAAACTTCTGTCATCTAGTGCAAATTGAGGAGTTGCAGATTTTGGACTATTCGCAATTATAGGAACTATTCCACATGCAAATGCTTCTATACAAGATATTGCTTCTATCTCTGCATCTGCTGAATGTATATAAAGGTCTGTCATCCCAAGTAATTCTAATAAATGCTCTTTATCAAAAAAGCTTATTACTGGTTCATTTACTAATTTTTCTCCTAATTTTTTATATTTATTATATTTTGGTCCTTTCCCAGCAAGTACTAATTGAATTTTATCACTATATTTTGATTTAGAAATTGCTTCAAATATTAAATCTTGTCTTTTTTCATTTGATAATCTTCCTATCATTGTAATTACAAATTTATCTTTAAATTCAGGACTTTTTTCATTTTTTCTATATTTGAATTCTGGGCCTACTCCATTTGATATTACATAAGTTTTAGCAGTATATCCATGTTCTTTTAATTCATTTGCTATAAAGTTACTTGGGCAATGAATATGTTTAAATTTATTGAAAAATTTATCTCTAAAGAAGCTATATATTTTATCATTTACCTTTGTATTTTTTCCAAGCCCTATTGTATATGTTATATTTTCTGGTTGTACATGAAAAGCAGCTGTACGTGGTGTTCCCAGTTTTTCTGCTATTTCTAGCGCTTCATAAGATAAGAAAAATGGCATGTAAAAATGGACCACATCAACTTTTGAAATAGCCTCTTCTAATACATCTTTATTTGGAACAGCAAATGTCATACCTTGAGATTTTATTATTTTAGAAACTATTATTGGTAGTGGCAATTTTTTAACTACATATTTATTTTTTGCTGGTTTTCCTGTACTTACAACATATACTTCATGTCCTAAATTCATTAACCCTTCTGCAAATCTTTTTGCAGAAATTGTTGTACCATTATTTGCATCATCAAATTGGTCTATAACTATCAAAATTTTCATTAATATCAACCTCGCACAATACTATACAATAAAACTCGAAAAAAATCAACTTTTGTAATCTGGGGGGAAAAGGGGTCAGACCCCTTTTTCCCCACTGTCCCCTTTTTCTCTTGTTTTTATTTTTAAGTAGTGATATAATTTTGGCGGAATGGAGGGAGAGAAATGAAAGATTTATTAAAAAGAGCAGGCTTTACATCTATACTATCTTCACTAGTATTTTTACTTTTAGGTATTTTACTTGTTGTAAATCCAGATGCTATGGTTCAAGCAGTTTCTTATGTAATTGGTGTATTACTTATTGCTATTGGAATTGTTAAAGTCATATCTTATTTTACATCAAAAGATGATTATCTATTTTATGATTACAGACTTATATATGGTGCTTTATGTATAATTTTAGGTATACTTGTAACAGTTAGTGGTAATGCAATTGCTTCATTTTTTAGAATTATTATAGGTATATGGATAATTTTAAGTGGTATAGCAAGATTAGACCTTTCTGTAAGACTTAAAGGAGCTGACACTGGCTACTGGATTTTAAGTTTACTTCTATCTATTTTAATACTTGTTGCTGGTGTTTATGTAATGTTTGCACCTGGTACAATATTAGTTACATTAGGAGTTATCTTAATTGCTTATTCTATTATGGATATAATAGAAAGTATTATATTTATGTGTAATATGAATAAATTGTTAAAATAAAACAAAAAAAGGACTTTTAGTCCTTTTTTTGTGCTCTTTTTGTACTCTATTTTATAATTTCTATTAATTCTTTGTTTTTATCTCTTATTTTAAGTATTACTAAAATTATTGCCGTTATTACAAATGTAATTAAATATATTAATAAACTTGTTTTCCAATTTCCATTAGAAATATTTGCTCCAACCATTGTAGATGTAATTACAGATGGAAATCTTACAAGTGTTGCTATTAATATAAACCTTAGTGGTTTTACTGGTAAAAGTCCTCCAAGATATACAAATAAATCTTTTGGAGTTCCTGGCAAGAAAAATATTAGGCATAAAATAATTTCTAAGTTTGTTTCGTTTTTTAGTAGTTTACTATTCATTACTTTTTCCACTTTTTCTTTTTTGAAAAAATTATATAAATATTTTTCTCCTAATTTTCTTACAGAAAAGAATACTATTATTGTAGTAATAAGTATAGATACTGTTATAAATAGCCATCCTCCCCATGTACCATAACACATTCCTGCAAGTACCTCAAATGGTTCTCCTGGTAATATCACTAATAATATTTGCAATACTTGCAAACTAAATAGTAATAGCAATCCTAAAAATCCCATGCTATTTATTTTGTTTTTAAAAGCTATTTGTCCTTCTGTTGTAGATAGATCCATCATAAATGGAGCAATTTTCCAAAAAAATATTGCTAGTGCTACTAATATTACAACTGTTAATGTTATTTTAATTATTTTTATTTTGTTTTGATTTTTCATTTAATTTCTTCCTTATTATTAAGAGTTTAGCATTTCAAAATACAAAAGTCAAACAAATTCCAATTTATTTTACTGTTCTCCAATTCTATGTTATAATTATATTCAGTTTTTTAAGGAAGGGATTTTTATGAATTTAAATATAGTTTTAGTAGAACCAGAAATTCCTCAAAACACAGGCAATATTGCAAGAACTTGTGCTGCAATTGGTGCTAAATTGCATTTGGTAAGGCCTTTAGGATTTGAAATTTCTGATAAATATGTAAAAAGAGCTGGTCTTGATTATTGGGATAAATTAGACATAGAAGAACATAATTCTTTATTTGCTTTTTTGAAAAAATATCCAGTAAATAATAATATGTTTTTAGTTACAACAAAAGGGCAACATTGTTATTCTGATGTTAATTATTCTAAATTAGATGAAGTTTTTCTTTTGTTTGGAAAGGAAACCAAAGGACTTCCAGAAGGTTTATTAAAAGAACATTTAGAAAATACCATAAGAATTCCAATGAGAGAAACCTTACGTTCTCTTAATTTATCTAATTCTGTTGCTATTGTTGCTTATGAAGTTTTTAGGCAAAATAATTTTTGCAATTTAGAAGAAACTAGTAAATATTTTAAATAATCTACTTTTATTTATTTAATTATTAAATTATAATATATTTATAATATTAAAAGGAGGTTTTTAATGTCGACTTTTTATGCTATTATTTCATCATTTTGGTTTGAAGTTTTAATTAGGCTTATTTTAGGTTTTTTGTTAGCAGGCTTTATTGGTGCAGAAAGAGAATCTGTAAATAAACCTGCTGGCTTTAAAACGCACTCTCTTATTGGAGTAAGTGCAGTACTTATAATGCTTTGTGGTGAATATTTAAGCAACAATTATTCTGTTGATGCATCTAGAATACCAGCTCAATTACTTTCTGGTATTGGATTTATTGGTGCTGGTACTATTTTAAGAGATGGCTTTAATGTAAAGGGATTAACTACCGCATCTAGTTTACTTGCAGTTACTTGTATTGGTCTTAGTATTGGCGCAGGATTTTATATTGGTGGAATTGTTGGAACAGTACTTGTATATATTATTCTTTCTCATTCTCACAATTTATCTGAAACATTAGACCATTTTAATAATGTTTCTTTAACTCTTACTGTTAAGGATTATAGAAATACTTTACCTGAAATACAAAAAATATTAGATAAATATAGTATTAATATTAAAAAAATAAAAAATGGTCAACCAAATGAAGAAAATATAACTGATATTCAATTATTTTTCAGATACCATAAGGACGTAAATATAAATTCTGTTTTTACAGAAATTTCTGGTTTAGAAAATGTAACTGATTTGGAGGAAGGATAGAGTAAAGCTCTATCCTGTTTTGCTTAATATATCCTTTTTCATTTTGTTCATAATTTTCTTTTCCAATCTTGATATATAACTTTGCGAAATTCCTAGCATATCTGCCACTTCTTTTTGTGTTTTTTCTGTTCCACTAATAAAACCAAATCTTAATTCCATAATATTTTTCTCTCTATTACTTAGTTTTTCTATTGAGGCTTTTAGTAATACTTTATCCACTTCGTCTTCTATTCCTCTAGAAGTAATATCTGGTTCTGTTCCCAAAATGTCTGAAAGCAGTAATTCATTTCCATCACCATCTTGATTAAGTGGCTCATCTATTGATATTTCACCTTTTATTCTGTTACTTCTTCTTAGATACATTAAGATTTCATTTTCTATACATCTAGAAGCATAGGTAGCAAGTTTTATGTTTTTACTTATATTAAATGTATTTATTGCTTTCATTAATCCTATTGTTCCAATTGATATTAAATCTTCTATTCCTACACCTGTATTTTCGAATTTTTTAGCAATATATACTACCAATCTTAGGTTCCTTTCTACTAAGATTTGTCTTGCTTCTAAATCCTTATTTTCTAGTTTAATTAATAATTCTTCCTCTTCATCCGAACTTAATGGCGGAGGTAATTTTTGACTACCTGCTATATAAAAAATCGGCAGATTTTCTATTTCCTCATTGTTTAAATATTTAACATAGATTGTACTAATTTTAGATTTTAACAGTTCTAATATGTTCATTCTCTTCATTTCCTCCTTTGTTTTCTAAAAGTTCTAGACCTATTAGTGCTCTATATTTTCCTGTTTTGCTTAAAGAGCCATCATATATACCTATTATTATATTTTTTATAAATACTACATCTTCTTGTGTATTTACTGTTAGTCCATCTGCTTTTATTCCTATTAGCATTCCATTTTCTTTCCCTAATGACATAAATGGTATTAGTCTTATTTTTGATAGGTACTCTCCTAAATCTATTTCTTTCCCTTCTATAATATTTGATAGATTGTTTAATATTTTTTCTGGTATTACTCCTTTTAATACGTCTTTTTCTACAACTGCTACTGGTATTTTTGTAATTGGTTCCTTTAAAAAGTTTCCTGTATCTAGTATTGCTTTTGTATACACACTATTTGAGTTTATATTTATTTTGATATTGCAAAGCATGTCTTTTTTGCTTAATTTTCCTTTTATGTTTTTAAATGCTGTTGTTATAATAATAAATCCAACCATTCCTCCTGCTAGTACAATTTTTATTGGATATGTACCAATTAACACACCGTTTTTCCATTAATATGTTTTGTGGACTTACAAAATATAAAAGTGCAAAAGCCACTCCTCCAAATGTAAATGAAGTTAAATAAAATATTATAAACTCTTTAAAAAACAATTTTATATTTAATGGTTTGAATGCAATATATACCATGGCAATAGAAAGTATTATTTTTAAAAATATGCTGGAACATATTTCCAGTACTGATATATATGAAAGTACTGCATAAACACTTCCTATACTACTAGCTACAAGGGTTCTAATTATTTTTTTTGGTGCTTTTATAATTATTCCAGTTGCAAATATAATAATATAATTCATAAATAAATTTTCTAAAAAAATTATATCTATATATATGGTCAATAGGTCACCTCGTATTCTTTTACACAAATTACAGTTGTGAATACTAATCTGTGCTAAATATTGTACTACTGTTTGTTTAAATAATGTGTCATTTTGTGAAGGCGAAAAAAAGAAATAATCTACTATTTTAGATTATTTCTTATTCATTTTTATTTTAATAATTATTGTTTAGGAAAAATCGACTTTTCTTTTAGCGATTTTTAAGATTTTTCCTTATTATTTATTTCCTTTTTTTCTTAAGAAAGAAGGTATGTCTAAATCATTTTGATTGTCTTTATTTTCTACTGGAGTTGGTATTGAGTTTATTTTTTTATTCCATGTATTTGTTACTAAGTTTTCAACTCCTATGCTTGAAATTGGTGGTTCTTGTTGTTCAAAACCTGTTGCGATAACTGTAATTGAAATTTCATCTCCTAAGTTTTCGTCTGTAACTACACCAAATATAATATTTGCTTCTGGATCAACACTTCTTTGTACTAATTCTGCTGCTGTATTTGCTTCTTGTAATCCTAAATCGTTTCCACCTGTAATGTTTATTATAACTCCTCTTGCTCCTTCTATTGATGTTTCTAGTAATGGACTTTGAATAGCTTGTTTCGCAGCATCTTCTGCTCTGTTTTCTCCACTTGCTCTACCAATTCCCATGTGTGCCATACCTGTATTTAACATTACTGCTTTAACGTCAGCAAAGTCTAAGTTAATTAGTCCTGGTACAGAAATTAAGTCTGATATACCTTGAACACCTTGTCTTAAAACGTCATCAGCCATTTTAAATGCTTCTACAATTGATGTTCTTCTATCAATAATTTGTAACAATTTATCATTTGGTATTACAACTAATGTATCTACTTTTTCTTTTAAGTTTGCAATTCCTTTTTCTGCTTGAGTAAGTCTTTTCTTTCCTTCAAATGTAAATGGTTTTGTTACAACACCTATTGTTAATATTCCTAATTCTTTTGCTGCTGCTGCAACTATTGGAGCTGCTCCTGTTCCTGTTCCGCCTCCCATTCCGGCTGTAACGAATACCATATCTGCTCCTCTTAACATTTCAGCAATTTCAGCTTTGCTTTCTTCTGCTGCTTGCATACCGATTTCTGGATTTGCTCCTGCTCCAAGTCCTCTTGTTAGTTTTTCTCCTATTTGAATTTTAGAACTTGCTTTTGATAATTGAAGAGCTTGTCTATCTGTATTTATTGCTATAAATTCTACACCTTTAATTCCTGATTCAATCATTCTATTTATAGCATTATTTCCTGCTCCTCCTACACCTATAACTTTTATTGTTGCCGTTCCGTCCATCATGTAATTATTGTTTTCATCGTAATCTGTTTCCATCATAGTGTTAATCCTCCTTCATTTTTGGGTTTGGAATTTTAAAGTTATTTTCGCACTTCTTTCTTATTCCAAATATATTTTTTTAAAATTTAAAACTTAATTATGAATAGAAAAATTCTTTTATTCTTTCTAAAATATTTCTAAATATATTTTCATCAGATACTGTGTCAATACTGCTAGAAACAGTCTTTGCAAATGGTCTTGATGCAATATATTTAATTAATGCATAGCTAGATCTATAATTGGGTTTTATTGTACTTACTAGTCTTCCAGTTGATATTTTAACAGGTATATTTAATGTTATTTTTCCTGCTACATCGCTTTTATTTATATTTGTTATTCCTTGACCTGTTAGTACAACATTATTTATATTTGATTTTACTCCTGCATTTGTTATATCTTTATTTACTAATGAGAACATTTCTTCTACTCTTGCTTCTATTACTTCTATTAGCTCTGAGCTTTTTATTGTTTTTGTTCTCTCTTCGCCTTTATATGTATTTAAAATTATGTCTGTATCGTTATCTATAAATGATTTTAATGCTAATCCATATTGTTTTTTTAATCTATCTGCTTCTTCTTCTGTTATATTAAAAACATAAGCAATATCTGATGTAATATTATCTCCACCTAAAGGAATTGTATTTGTATAAATAAAAGTATTTCCTTCAAACACACCTATGTCTGTATTTCCTGCTCCAATATCTAATATCATTACATTATCTGTTAATTCATTTTTGTCTAGCACAAGTCCTCTTTCAGAAAGTACATTTGGAACTATTCCATCTATTTCTATACCTGCTTTTTTAAGAACACTTGTTAATTGTTTTACATATTCTTTATCTGCTAATATAACTTGTCCTTTTACTGTAAATGATGAACTTAGGCTTCCTACTGGATCGTCTATCATTCTACCATTGTCTAATATAAATTGATTTGCAATAATATCTATTAAAACTTGATTTTCTGGTATATCAATATCTCTAACTTGCATTATTGCAGATGTGACATCTCTTGTTGATATTCCAGCATATTTATCTTTTGCTTCTTTTACAATACTATTTTGTACAATTGTAACGTATTTACCTGGTATTGTAACATAAGCTGAATGTATTTTTATATTCGCTTCTTCTTCTGCAGATTTTATTGTTTTTGCAACTGCAGCAGCTATTTCTTCTTCATCTGTGATTTTTGATTTTTTCATTCCAAAGCATTTGCATTCACTTGTTGCTATAACTTCAATTTGATTAAAGCTATTAACTTCGCCAACGCTTGTATTCACTTTGGATGTTCCTATGTCGATACCTACAATTATATCACCGATTGCCAAGACAAACTCCTCCATTTTTACAGTATATTTTTTTACTGCTACTAGAATATTATATTTTAGGTAAAAAGTCAATAGAAAATGTTACATTTTTGTAATATTTTCGTAACGTTTTCGTAATAATAAAAGTCAGACATTAGAACCTGTAAAAATTGTTTTCCTAAGAGTTCTATCTCTGACCATTTATCATTATTTATTTTTCAAGTAGCCGATTTTTCTATATATATATGACATCGCTTTAAATAAATTATTTACTATTGGGTTAAATATTATATAAATTTCTCCTATAAATTCTGTAAAGTCTGGATTAAATCCTTTTTTAAATTTATATACCCCATAAGAATCTGAATGTTCATCTTTAAATCCTGAAATTCCTCTAAAGTCATATACATCACATTTATTTTCTAATGCCCATTTTATCATTTCCCATTGTAGTAAATAGTTAGGCATTAAATTTCTTTTTTCATTTTTGCTTCCACCGTATAAATACCAAACTTTATTTCCATATAGTATAGGCATTGTTGCAGCAATAACTTCTCCTTCATATTCTGCTAACATTATTCTAACATGTTCTGGTCCAAGGCAGTCATAAATTTTTTCATAATATTCAATGCTTCTAATTATAAAGTTATCTCTGCTTCCAGTTTCTTTCATTGTTTTATAAAATTCTGGTAAATCTTCTTTTGTTCCAACTCTTACAGTAACGCCTTTTCTTGCTGATAATCTAATGTTGTATCTAGTTTTTTGATGAAATGATTGTAACACTTCCTCTTCTGTTTTATTTGTTAGATTTAACCTGAATACATATTTAGGTTGTATTACATCATTTACACTTTTAATATTTTGTTTTACTTTTATTCCAGCCTCTTTTATTATTCTTTTAAACTCTTCGTCATCTACTAAAACATCTGGATCTGCTCTAAATATAAATGCTTTATATTTTTTTGCAATTTTTCTAATTTCATCTGCTAACTCTTTAATTATTTTTTCATTATATATATCACATATTGGTCCTCTTGGTGCATACATTATATATCTGTTTAAAACAGGAACTTTCCTTAATAGCACACTTAAGTATGCATTTATTTTACCATTTTCGTCATGTAATATAATCTCTTCATGTTTCCACTCTAATTTTACTTTTGCCCATTCTGGAGATTGTAAAAAGTGAGCTCTTTCATGTTTTGTAATAAATTCTTCTATTTCTTTTCTTTCTTTTGAATCAGTTTCCAATCTTATATTTCACCTCATATTTTTGCAGTTTTCTGGATTGTTTTTCCAACATTATTCACCTTTTAATTTTTCTGCTCTGTCTGCTGCAATTAGATTGTCTATCATTTCATCTAATCCACCATTTAAGAAATTTTCCATTTGATATATACTCATTCCTATTCTGTGGTCTGTGATTCTTCCTTGTGGGTAGTTATATGTTCTTATCTTTTCACTTCTATCTCCACTACCAACTTGTGATTTTCTTTCGTTTGCAAGTTCTGCGTCTTGTTTTGCTTTTTCTTGTTCATATATTCTGGATTTTAATAATCTCATTGCATACTCTCTATTTTGAGTTTGTGATCTTTCTGTTTGACATTCTGCTACTATTCCTGTTGGTTCATGTATTAATCTTACTGCTGATGATGTTTTATTTACATGTTGTCCACCTGCCCCAGATGCTCTAAACACTTCCATTTTTACATCTGCTGGATTTATTTCTATTTCTACATCTTCTACAACTGGCAATACTGCAACTGTTGCTGTTGATGTATGAATTCTTCCACTGCTTTCTGTATCTGGAACTCTTTGAACTCTATGAACTCCACTTTCGAATTTTAGTCTACTATATGCACCTTTACCTGTAACCATAAATGTTATTTCTTTATATCCGCCAAGTCCTGTTTCATTTTCATTAAGTACATCTATTTTCCAATGTCTATTTTCTGCATACATTGAGTACATTCTAAATAATGTTCCTGCAAATAATGCTGCTTCTTCTCCTCCAGCACCTGCCCTTATTTCGCAGATTATATTTTTATCGTCATCTGGATCTTTTGGAATTAATAATATTTTTAATTCTTCTTCTATTTTAGGTAATTTTTCTTTTATTTCTTCTATTTCCATTTCTGCTAATTCTTTTAATTCTTTATCATTTAGCATTTCTTTTGCTTGTTCTAAATCTTTATTTGCTTTTTTGTACTCTCTATATTTTTCTACAACATCTACCATTGCAGCATGCTCTTTCATAAGTTTTTGCCACTCGCTTTGTCTTGCAATTACTTCTGGGTCACTAATTTTTTTACTAACCTCTTCAAACCTTTTCTCTACGTCTTCTAGTTTTTCAAACATATATATCTCTCCTTTTAACCTAATTATTATACACAACTATTGCAGATTTTTCAACTTACATTTTACAGATTAACTAAATTATATTCTATATTTAATTTATCTAAAATTTCTTTTTCTCTATTTGTACATGTAAAAATAATAATTTGGTTATTATAATTGGAATCTAAATACTTTATAACATTCTCTAATCTTTGGTTATCAAAATATGCAAAACTTTCGTCTAGTATTATTGGAATAGTTTCTTTTGTTATTTCTTTAGTTGCAGATAATCTAAGAGATAAATATAATTGATCTATTGTTCCTATACTTAATTTATTACATTCTATGTATTCTCCATTTTCTGCTTCTATTGTTAGTCCTGTATCTGAGTTAAAATTTGCTTTTTTATATTTTCCATCAGAAATCATTTCTATGTTATTTGATAATTCTTTTGTGAATTTTGGTGTTATATTCTTTTTTATTTCATCATAAGATTCTTCCAATGTCTCTTTTGCTAAATTTATTATTTTATTTAATTCTTCTAATTCTTTTTTTTGTTCATACAAATATTCTAGTTTCTCTTCACATGCTATTTTATTATCTAATTTTTCATTAATATTTTTTTCTTCTATATTAATAGTATTTATTCTAATTAAATTTAAATTTAATTGTTTTTCTAAATAATCAATATTATAATTTATTTCCTTTAAATTATCATTAAATAAATTATCAATTTCTATTTCATTATTAAATTTATTTTTTATTTCTTTTATTTTTATTTTATTTTTTTCTTCTATATTATTTTTTATTTCATTTATTTCTTTTTCTGTGTTTTTAATATTTTCTTCTAATATTTCTATTTCTTTTTCTATTTTTATTTTTTCTAGATTATTTATTTTTTCTTTTTTATTTAATTTATTTTTATTTAAAATAAATATTATTAAATTAATTATTAAATAAGCCACAGTTACTATAATTACTGTATAGTCTATAATTTTAGAAAATTTAATTATATTAATTAAAATATTTAAAATTATTAAAGTCCCCATTAATATTATATTTAAAATATTTTTATTGTTTTTTATTTTTTTATTGTTTATTTCTTTTTTATTTTTTATTTCATTCTTTAATTTATTTATTTTATTTTCGCAATCACTTTTTATTTCATTTTTTATTTTTATTTTTTCTTCTTCTATTTTTTCTTCTTCTTTTATTTTTTTAATTTCTTCATATATTTTAACTTCTGTTTTTATTTTATCATTTTCTTTTTCCAAACTATTTATTTCTTCTTTTTTGCTTTTGCTATCATACTCACAATTTTCTATTTTATTTTTCTCATCTTCTAATATTTTTATTTCTTTTAATATATTATTTATTGGCCTTCCTGTTGTTCTTTCTGTGCCTACTTCTTCAAGTTGTTTTTTAGATAAATTAGCCATAACCTTTTTATATGATATATTGTCATCACCTGTTGATAGCATATTTGCTATTTTTTGTGTTAATATATTTTGACTGCTCTGTGGTAACGCTACTCCTTGTTGCTCTGCTATTGCCGTGCTAAATAAAGTTTCTTCATCTACATTAGTTTGTTCATAGAAAAATTGATTTCCTTTAGTTTTATTTATAGAAAATTCTCCTGATATATCTTCTAAGTTTTCATTATATATTTTAGGATTTTTTTTAGAAAAATCCCTAAAAACTTCAAATTTATCTTTATTATCTAATGTATATATTATTTTGCCAGAAAACTCATTTTCATCCCATGGTTTATATTTATCAAAATCCGATATTTCTTTTCCATTTTTATTTTTAGATATTCCATATAACATTGAAGGAATAAATTTTAATAATGTAGTTTTTCCTGCTTCATTTTTTCCATAAATTAAATTTATTTTTTTATTTAAATTAATTTCTTTATTTTTTATTTTTCCAAATCCATTTATTTTTAAAAAATTAATTTCCAAAATATCACCTCAATTTTTATTTTTGTTTTAATTTTAAATTATTTATTTTCTATTTTAATTATTTTTTGATTAATGTTTTAAAATGATTTTATTTTTTTTATTATTTCTTTATTATTTTTTTGTTAATTATAATTTATTTTTTAATTTTTATTTTATTTTTTGAGTAATTTTATTTTTTCTTTTTTAGTAATTTTATTTTTAGGTCGTTTGTTGTTTTGTAAAACTTTTTTATCTTTTTATTTTTACTTTGCTTTTTATTTTGTATTTTTCTTTTTTGACAATTTTGTTTGTTGTTTACGTTTGTTTACGTAATTTTTGTGATATTTTTCAACTTGTTTTATTTCATTTTTTTCTTTTAATTTATTATCATTTTATTATGATTTTAGTCATACTTCTTCTTTACTTTATTTTATAATTTTTATCTTTATTTACATAATTTTTTATGTTTTTTGCCTTGTTTTCTCCTTGTTTATGTTTACTTGCTGTCTTTTGGTGTTTTCAATATCTTTTGCTTTATTTCCGTTGTTTTTCGGAAGTTATCCACAGGTCATTTTTGTATCTTTTTGTTGCTTGTTTCAGTTTTATGTTTCCTTTCTATTTTAATGCGTTTATGAAGATTTCTATGGCTTGTTCAGCTTCTTCTTTTGTGCATAATCCTTCTTCTTCTTTTTGTAAAATTCTGTTAATGAAGACTCCTTTCAAATTGTTTTGATTTGCCAACTTTTTTATGTCATATTTTACTTTTGAAAAATCTTTTACTTTTAAAATGTTTTCGTTCAATGCCATTTTTTGGATTTTATTAAGATCTATTTCTATGTTTTTATATCCTTCTAAAATTATTTTATAATTTCTTTTTTTATCTGTTTTTACGTTTTTTATTTTTTCAATTAGTTCTTCTTCTGAATTAATTTCTGAAATATTTAATTTTATTTCTTCAAAAATTCTTTTATCTACTTTAATAAATTTTATTTTTTTATTTATTTTTAAATTATTATTATTTATTTCGGAATTATTTAAATTAATTAAATTATTTTTTTCTGAATTATTTTTATTTATTTCTACATCTAAAAATCCATGTTCTCCTAATTCATCAAATCCAAAAGAAATTAATGAACCTGGATATATAAAATTGTTTTTATTTTCTTCATAATTTGCTTTATGGATATGACCTAATGCAACATAGTCAAACCCTATTTCTTTTAATTTATTACTATTTAATGGATTATATTGCATATCTAGTGTTTTACTAGCATCTAATGAACCATGTGTAATTAATATATTTATTTTATTTTTATTTTTTATATTTATTTTTTCAATTTGAGAATTTTCACAATAAAAATCTGTAAATCCAAATCCATATATATCCGCTTCTTCTGTCTCTATAATTTTTATTTCAGAATTAAATATTGTTACATTATTATTCCATTCAAATGTATTATAAAAAGAATTTATTAAAAATGGATCATGATTTCCTGGTGATATAAATATTTGTGTATTTGGTATTTCTTTAAATAAATTATTAATATATTCTATTGTGCTTTTTCTTATATATTTTTGTTCATATAAATCCCCTGATATAAATAAAAAGGGGATTTGATTTTCTTTTATATATTCTATTGTATCTGCAAAAGCTTTTCTTTGTTCAAGTCTTCTTTCATTTGCCAAATTTTCTCTTGATGCAAGTACTGTAAATGGGCTGTCAAAATGCACATCTGCCATGTGTATAAATCTCATTAATTTTCCTCCTTACTAATGCCAGTTTTTATATTTTCTACTTTTTGTTGCTTAGTAAATAATTTCTAGCTATTATTCCATTTAAGTGAATTAATGCTCTTTTTTTAACTTGTAATTCTATTTTTTTATCTAATATATATAAAACTGCCTCATCAATATCTTTTTTTGCTAAATCTTTTATATATTCTATATCATCAAAATTTCTTTCTTTACTTGTTCTGTCTGCAATGAATAATATTTTAGAATATATATCCATATCTTTATCTCCCGTTGTATGGTTTGCTATTGCTTGTCCCATACTTTCAGAAAATCCAAATTTTTTTATTGCAATATCTTTTCCTATTTTAGCATGAAGAAGTGGAGTATTCTCTCTTTCCACTTCATCTATTTCTATATTATTATCTTTTACATATTTTAATTTATCTTCTTCACTTATTTCTTTTGCAACATCATGAGCTATTCCTATTTTTTTTGCTATTTCTACATCTGCTCCATACATTTTTGCAAGTTCTTCTGAGCGTTCCATTACTCCTACGCTGTGATTATATCTTTTTTCTGATAATTGTTTTTTTACATATTCTTGTATTTCTTTTAATTCCATTTTATACTCCTCTAATTAATTTTCTAATGCCAAATCTATTAACTTATCTAATAATTCAGAATATTCTAATCCACTTTGTGCCCATAATTTAGGATACATACTTATTTCTGTAAAACCTGGTAAAGTATTTATTTCATTAATATAAATTTCATTTGTTTTATCATTTACAAAAAAGTCCACTCTTGCAAAACCTTTACCATCAATTGCCTTAAATGCTTTTATAGCTGTTTTTCTAACTTCATCTGTTAAATCTTTATTTATTTCTGCAGGAATTGTAAGTTTAGATTCCGCATTTTTATATTTTGCATCAAATGTATAAAAATTCTCTGCTGGTAAGATTTCCCCAATACATGATGCTTTTACATCTTCATTTCCCAATACTGAACATTCTATTTCTCTTCCTATTAATGTTTCTTCTATTAATATTTTTTTATCAAACTTTGAAGCATATTCTATATATTTTTCCAATTCTTCTATATTTTTTGCTTTATTTATTCCTACAGATGAACCTGAATTAGATGGCTTTATAAACATTGGATAACTTATGTTTTTTTCTATCATTTTGCAAATTTCTTTTAGCTCTTTTCTTTTTTCGTTAAAATCTTTATCTATATAAATATATTCATCTTTATCTTTTCTTATATATTCATACTTTGCTTGTTTAATTTTTGCCTTGTCAAATATGATCTTTGCATATACTTTATCCATAGCAATAGAAGAACCCATAACTTTGCAACCAACATATGGTTTTTTTAGCAATTCGAACAAACCTTGTACTGTTCCGTCTTCTCCATACAAACCATGTAGTACAGGAAATATAACATCCATTTCTCTTAAATATTCAATTGTGTTTTCTATTTTTTGAATGTTTTCTACTTTATCTCCTACTTCATATTTTTTAGATATATCTAAACATTTATACCATTCTCCATTATTATCTATGTATATTGGATAAACTTCATATTTATCTTTATTTAGTTTTTTAGCAACAGATGTTCCAGAAACTATTGATACGTCATGTTCTGTTGACATCCCTCCGAATATGACTCCCACTTTTATTTTACTCATTTACATTACCTCCTTATAATTAAGCTTTTATTTCATTTAATATCTTGCTAAAATTCATAGAATTAGAAGCTTTTAATAAAATTAAATCTCCACTTTTTATTATTTCTTTTATATTTTTAATTGCTTCGTCTATATTATTGAAGCTTTTCACATTTTCCATTTTTAATTCCTTTGCTTTATTGGCTATATTTTTTGCATTTTCTCCAATAGTAATTAATATATCTATTTTATTTTTTACTACTTCCTCTCCAACTTTTTCGTGCAACTCTTTTGCATACTCTCCCAATTCTAGCATGTCGCCAAGAATTGCTATTTTCCTTTGTGCTAAAGTGTTGTTTACAACTTCTAATGCCGCTTTCATTGAATCATAGCTTGCGTTATAGCTATCATTAATTACTTTTATGTTGTTTTTAATAATTTCTATATCCATTCTTTTGGCTGTTAGTTTAAATTCCGAAATTCCTTTTATTATTTTTTCTTTTTCTACATTTAATATATCCCCTACAGCAAATGCACAGACAGAATTATATACAAAATGAATTCCTCCTATTGGCACGTTTCCTTTTATTCCATTTATCTCAAATTCGCTACTATTTTCTAATGTAGTAATTTTTTTTGCCATATATGTACTATTATTTTCTAACCCATATGTATATATTTTATATCTTTTTTCTTTTTTTGCCCACTCGTGTAACAAATCATTATCATTGTTTATTAAAACGAATCCGTTTTTGTCTAATCCTTCTAATATTTCTAATTTTGCTTTTAATATATTCTCCCTTGATCCTAAATTTCCAATATGAGATGTTCCTATATTTGTTATTACGCATCCTGTTGGCTTTGCAATATTTGTTAATAAACTTATTTCTCCAAAGTGATTCATTCCCATTTCTACAACAACTGCTGTATGGTCTTTTAATTTTAACAATGTCATTGGTAAACCAATATGATTATTCATATTTCCTTCTGTTTTTAGTACTTTGTATTTTTGTTCCAATACATTTGCTATAATATCTTTTGTACTGGTTTTCCCTACACTTCCTGTTACTGCAATTACAGGTATATCATATAAACTTCTTTTATATTTTGCTAACTCTTGAATTGCTTTTATTGTGTTTTCTACCTTTATAATTACTTTTTCTTTATACTTGTTTATTATTTCTTCATTTACATTCTCATCTGTAATACATCCAATTGCTCCGTTTATAAATGCTTGTTCTATATAATTGTTTCCATTTATTTTTTCGCCTTTTATTCCTAAATACATATCACCTTTTTTTAATGTTCTTGTATCTTTAGAATATGTTTCTATTTCTATATTTTTTTCACCTGCTAATAATTTTCCATTACATATTTCCACTATTTTATTTACAGTTATATTTTTATTGTTCATGTCTTTTCCCTCTTTTTAATTAGTATTCATTTTATGCCTATTTTATAACATTTTTCATTAAATGAAAATAGTTTTAACCTATTTAAGCAAAATATTATATAAAAATATTATAATGAATCGTTTTTTATTGACAAAATCTGCTTTTGAATATAAAATCATTACGGAACTTTAAGTTAGGAGGTTTTTACATGTGGGGAGACATAGCAATTACATTTCTTCTTGCCTTTATAACTACTTATGTTTTTACACCTTATAGCATTAGGCTTGCTAGAAAAGTTAAAGCTCTAGATATACCAAAAGATAAGAGAAAAATTCACAAAAAAATAATGCCACGACTTGGTGGAATTGCAATTGTTGCAGGTTTTCTTGTTTCTGCAATTTATTTAATTATTGCAATGATAATAGAAAAAAAATTAGATATTTTTACAAATAATTATTATATAAAATTAATTGGATTTCTTCTTGGAATAATAGTTTTAGAAGTCTTTTGTTATTTTGATGACACAAAAGGAATTAAACCTATTGTAAAATTAATAGGACAGATTATAGCTGCAACTATTGTAGTCGCTAGTGGAATAGTTATTGATAAAATTTTAGAAACTTCACCTACTTCAATACTTGCAAATGAAATATTTTTAAAAGTATTTACTGTATTTTGGATAGTAGGAATTACAAATGCAATAAATCTGTTAGATGGATTAGATGGTCTTTCATCGGGTGTTTCTTTAATCTCATCTATTTGTCTAATGTTTATATTTATATTAAATTCATCACCAGTTATATCAATAATATTTGCAACAGCTCTTGCTGGCTCATTACTTGGTTTCTTACCTTTTAATTTTAATCCAGCTAGAACTTTTATGGGAGATACTGGTTCAAATTTCATTGGATTTGTACTCGCAGTAATTTCTATATTAGGTGTTGCAAAAACCTATACAGCAATAATAATTATAGCACCACTTTTAGTTCTTGCTTTACCAATATTTGATACTTCTTTTGCAATAATAAGAAGAATTATTAAGCAAAAATCTATAAAAGCGGTTTTTAAAGCAGATAGAGGTCACTTGCATCACAAGCTTATTGATAGAGGTTATTCTCAAAAGCAAGCTGTATTTATTTTATATGGAATAAGTGCAACTTTTGGATTGTTTGCAATTATTTTATTAGAGAGTGGCTTATGGAAAGCAATTTCTTTTGCCTTGTTAGTAATCGCAATTGTAGCACTTGGATATAAGGATATTTTTAGAGTAAAAAAGGAGAAAAAAAATGATTAGTATACAAAAGTCAAGATTTTTTAATAAGATAAATTTTCAAAATATTTTTATTGTTTATATATTACTTCAACCAATAATCGATATTATAACTTCTTTGTGCATTAGGAACATATCAGAAACACTTTCTTTAGGAATTGTCATTAGAGTATTTTTTATGTTATTCGTAATGATTTATTCTATTATAAAGGTACCTAAAAAAGATAAAATAAAACTTATAATTTATTATTCTTTTATAGCGTTATACGCCGTTGTCTACCTTGTAAATTCATACTTAAAATATAATTTTTCTATGATTTTTACACAAATAAAAGGAATTGTAAAAGTATTTTATTTTCCTATAATATTGATTAGTTTATATGAAATAAACAAAGAAAAGAATTTTATTTCTTTAGAAAAATACTTGAACATTTCTTTAATTATATATATTGCTACAATTATTATATGTAGGATTTTTTCTATTGGTTATCCAACATATCCTAATAATGATAAATTTGGTAGTATTGGTTTGTTTTATGCAGGTAATGAAACTAGTGCTATTCTTGCAATGTTAGCACCAATATGTTTTTGGAAACTTATTAATGAAAAATTTAGTATTATCAACTTTATAGTTTGTATTGCAACAATTTTTACAATGTTAGAAATTGGAACTAAAGTTTCTGCATTATCAATATTTGTATTATTAGCTTTATCATTTATCTTAGCTGGTATAAAAATGTTTACTAAAGAAAGAAAAACTATTTATAAACAATTTATTGCTATATCGCTAATGATTATACTTTCCTTTTCATTTGTTGCATATACTCCAGCAGGGAAGAACACAAACATTGGCATAACTTGTGGTAAATCTAGTAGCGTCTCACCAATCCCTCAGGCAAAGCCATCAAAACCACTCCCAGAGGAAACTCAAGCAAAACTTTTAAGCGGAAGGAATAACTATCTAAAGAATACATTTCAGAAGTATAATAAAAGCTCTTTTATTACTAAACTTACTGGAACTGGTTACATTTCATATTCAACTGAAACTGGAATACATGAAAACAAATTAGTTGAAATTGATTATTTTGATATATTTTTCTGTCATGGTATTTTAGGAACATTAATATACATTATTCCTTTAATACTTATTGCTATAAGTTTATTTAAAAAATTGTTTAGCAATTTTGTTGTTAATATTAAAAATAATTATACAATTTTTACATTATATGCAATATTAATGGGATGTGGTATAGCACTTCTTGCGGGTCATGTTTTTACATCTCCTGCTGTAAGTATCTTCTTGGCAATTAATATATTAGAATTATTTAATACTTTAAAATCAAAAGAGGATTTAATCAATGAATAAAAAAATAGTTATACTTGCTCTTCATTTAGGAACTGGTGGAGCAGAAAAAGTCATTTCAAATTTAGCAAATTTATTGTCTGATAATAATGATGTTGAAATTATTTCAACATATAAATTAAGAAATTCACCAGCTTTTTATATAAGCAATAAAGTCACAATAAATTATTTAACTACAAATTTAGAACCAAATAAACAAGAAATAAAAAATGCACTTAAAAATTTTAATTTAATAAGATTAGTTTTTGAAGCTTTTAAAAGTTTTAAAATTTTAATATTAAGAAAAAAACTTATGGTTAATGCTATTAAAAATTTAGATTGTGATATTGTAATATCTACTAGAATTCTCCACAACAACTGGGTTAGTAAATATGCAAAAAGCAATATTATAAAGATAGCTCAAGAACATAATCATCATAATAACAATGTAAAGTATATTAAAAAGCTGATAAGGTCTTTAAAGAATTTTGATTATTTTATGCCTGTTTCAAAAGAATTATGTGATTTTTATAGTAAAAAAATAAGTAAACCTAAAGTAATATATATTCCTAACTTTATAGATAATGTTTCTAGTAAGACATGTAATTTATCAAGTAAACGACTAATTTCCGTTGGAAGGCTAGATCCAATAAAAGGTTTTGATGATTTAATTGATCTTTTTAACTTATTTTATCAAAAACATCCCGATTGGAACTTACATATTGTTGGAGATGGCCCAGAAAAAGAAATTTTACAAACTAAAATACATAAATTAGGCTTGTCAAAAAAGATAACTTTATGTGGAACTAAATACTCGGAAGAATTAGAGAATGAATATTTGAATTCATCTATCTATGTAATGACTTCGCATTCTGAATCTTTTGGGTTAGTATTAGTAGAAGCAGCAAATTATGGATTGCCACTAATAGCTTTTGACAGTGCTCAAGGTGCTAATGAAATAATAGAAAATAATAAAAATGGTTTTTTAGTTAAAAATAGAAATGCCGAAGAAATGATTACTAAAATAGAAGAATTACTAAATGATTCTTCTAAAATGCAATATTTTTCAAAAAATTCTAAAAATACTGCATTAAAATTCTCGAAAGAGGCAATATCAAAGGAATGGAATAAATTTTTAAATAATATATAGGAGAAACAAATTGTATAAAATTAGTGTAATAATTCCTGTTTTTAATAGCAGCTTATATTTAGACCACTGCTTATCTACTGTAGTTAATCAAACATTAAAGGATATTGAAATAATATTAATTGATGATGGTTCTACAGATGATTCTTTAAATGTTATTAAAAACTACGCAAAAAAATATAATAATATAAAATATACAAGTAAAGAAAATGAAGGACAAGCTATAGCTAGGAACATTGGAATTCAAATGTCCTCAGGTGAGTTTATAACTTTTATTGATAGTGATGACTATATTGAGCTTAACATGTTAGAAAAACTTTATAATATAGCAAAATCTGACAATTCTGACATTGTTCTATGCGACTATGTTGAAGAATATAGCAATAAAAATATAGAAAAAAAATCATTGTATATTGAAGCAGATAATATAAACAAAAGTTATATACTGTGCGTTGCAGGTCCTTGTTCAAAAATAATAAATTCAAATATCTTTAAGAAAAATGATATAAAATTTTTAGAAGGAAATATATATGAAGATTTAGCTGTTATTCCTGCACTTGCTTTATATTCAAATAAAATATCGTATTGCAATGAAATTTTATATCACTACGTAATCAGGCAAAATTCTACAATGAATCAAACTAAATATAGCAAAAAATTAGAATCAATTTTTAATGTAATGGATACTTTGTATAGTAGTTTTAAAGGAAAAGGGTATGACAATGAATTAGAATTTTTATATATAAATCATTTGTTATATGCTGGGTGTGGCAGATTTTTGAAATACAAAGGCACTAATAATATGATATTAAAAATAATTGATACTATGAATTCTAAATTCCCTAATTGGATGGAAAATAAATATTTTCAAATGCAAAGCAAAATATATCAATTAACCTGTAAGATTTTTGTAAGTAATAATAAACTTTTAATTACTTTCTACAAACTGTTAAAAAGATTAAAAAATACATAGGAGATTTTCAATGAGAACTAAACGTGCAATAATTAATTTTATAACAGATGCGCTACCTCAAGTTATAATTTTGTTACTTGGAATAGTAAAGATTAAACTTTTTATAAATATCTTAGGTGAAGCAAAACTTGGTTTATACCAATTATATAACCAAATCGTTTCATACTTAGTATTGGTTGAAGGTGGTATTGGTAGTGCTTTGTTATATCAATTATACAAACCAGTAAAAGAAAAGAATAATAACCAGATAAATTCCATAATGTCCGCAGCTAGACCCATTTTTAATGCAATTGGAGCTATAATATTATTTATTGGATTAGTACTTTCGTTTTTTGTAACATTTTTTGTAAAAGATTCTGGAGGACTTTCAAGTACATATATTCAAATTACTTTTATACTTTACTTAATAAGTCAAGCTATATACTACTTTAGTATACCTCAAAGAAGTCTTTTTGATGCAGAGCAAAAAAAATATATTCCAAACTTAATATTTCAAATAGTAGCAGTAGTTAAAGCAATTCTTGAAATTGTTATAATTTGTTTACACTTAGATTTAATAGAACTATTAATAAGTCTAATTATTTGTAGTTTAGTTGCAAATCTTTTGATTATAATATTATGCAAAAAGCAACATCCTGACTTGAACATGAAAGCCAAAGGCGATTTTAGCATGTTGAAGAATGTCAAACATTTATTTGTCAACACGTTAGGAACAGTACTCACGAACAACATAGATATAATAATAATATCTAAATTTATAGGACTAAGCCATGTAGTAGTTTATTCTACATATAATTATTTTGTTGAAGCATTAAAACAATTTATAGATAAAATTTCTGGTGCAACATTGTCTGGAATTGGTGATCTTCTCTTAGAAGATAAAGAGCATTCTATAAAAATATTTAATGAATTTAATGGATTAATGTTCTTTTTAGCAACAGTTATTTGTATACCTTTCTATTTTGTAATAAATCAGTTTATTAATTTATGGTACCAAAATAAAGTTGAAACTTCTGCAATGTTTGCGATATTATTTACAATAATTCTATTCTATCAAATAATAAGAACACCCTTGAAGGTATTCACTTTATCTTCTGGAAAGTTTAAAGAAATAAAATTATTTGTAATATTAGAAATAATAATTAATTTATCGTTATCTTTAATATTAGTAAAGCCTTTAGGAATTTCTGGTGTACTAATAGGTACTGTAATTTCACTTTTAATAGCAGATTTTATGACAAAACCTTTTGTTATTTTTAATAAGATATTAGAAAGCAAACCATATAAATATTATTTATTTTGCTTTATAAATTTTGCTTTTGCAATAACAGAAATACTATGGATACATTCAGCTTTTAAAACAGTATATTCAAGTGTTATAGAATGTTTAATTTATGGATGCATAATTGGATTATTGAACTTAGTTATTTCATTTGTATTTTTCTATTTAACAAAGCAATTGACTTTTTTAAAAAGATTAAGAAAAGAGGATTAAGATGAAAAAGATAACCGTTTTAACACCAACATATAACGATTCTAAAAGCATAACAGAGACATTAACTTCTCTAAGTAGTCAAACATATACAAATTGGGAGTCCATTATTATAGATGATGGTTCTACTGATAATACTAAAAGCATAATTGAAAATTTTAAAAAAGAAAATAATCTTGAAAATAAAATAAAATACATATATCAAGAAAATAAAGATCAGTTAAATGCAATTTTAAATGGATTAAATTATATTACCGGTGACTATATTTTTGTGTTGCATTCTGATGATCTGTTGCCTTCTACTGACTTTTTTGAAAAGATTATTCCTCTAATTGAATCGTCAAATTATGATGCCATAATTGGCGATTTGCAAATAATAAATGATTCTTCTAGAGTAGTCAATTGTTGGAAAGCGCTGAAGTATAGAAATTCGAAATGTGTTCCTGCAATATTATTATTAAATGGCGGCGCTAACATATATGGCGATGTAGCTTTATGGAAAAAAGAAATTTATATAAACCATGTCAAAAATAATTATTTGTCTTGGAATACTCCTTTTTGGATTGATTTGCAAGATAATCCTAAAATATTAAATGTTAAAACTGTTAAAATTCCTATTTTAAAATATAGAATTCATGAATCAAATTATATAAATAATAATATTGGTAAATTTAATGTTTTAAATGGAGAATTAAGAACACTAAGTATTTTATTAAACTATTATACAATTCCTCTATATCATTTCCAAAAACTTATTTGGAGCTTAACTAGAGTAAAAGGTATTAGAAAGCTACATTTAGGAAATTATTTTATTCCTTTTTACTTAAATAAACCAACAAAAAATAGATATAAAATAATAGAAAATAAAGTCAAATCATTTTATGGAGCTGATTATTCAGAAAATATATTCTTGAAATCAATTGTATCTTTTTATAAAAATCCTTCTAACAGGACAATAAATTTAAGTAATTTAAAAAATGAAGAAATATATTTAGGAAAAGATATTCGAGCTTTTACTAATAAATTATTTAATAATCAATTATCTTCTTGTTATTATGATTTATTTAAAGAAATGCAGAAAGGATTTAATTGTATAGAAGTAGATAATGACGATGAAAAAGTTTTAGCAATTAATTTGGCGAAATTTCTGTGCATATATCCATATGTAAAAATAACTGTAAAAAAATAGGAGGTTATATTTTGGCTATACCTAAAATTATTCACTATGTTTGGATGGGTGGGAAAGAAAAACCGCCCAAAATAAAAAAATGTATAAAAACATGGAAGAAACATTTACAGGATTACGAATTTATTGAATGGAATGAAAAAAACTTTGATATAAATAGTAATTCTTTTGTAAAAAAAATGTATGAAAATAAAAAATGGGCTTTTGTTAGTGATTACGTAAGGGCATATGCTATATACAACTATGGTGGAATTTACCTTGACACAGATGTGTTTGTAATAGATAAACTAGACTCTTTATTAAATTCAAGAGCATTTGTTGGTTTTGAGGCTCCCGAATATCCTTTTACAGCTGTATTTGGAGCAGAAAAGGAACACCCTCTAATTAAAGATATGCTAGATTATTACACTAATTTAGAATTAGAAGGTAATTTTAAAGACAATAATACAATATCTGTTTCTAATTTACTAATTGAAAAATATGGGTGTAAAACTGGTAATATAGAGCAGGAATTGCCCGAAGGAATAAAAGTATATAAAGACGATGTTCTTTGTAATCCCTCTCGTAATTCTTTAACTGTACATGTTTTTTTAGGTAGTTGGTTAAATAATAATACTTTTAAAAATAGAATGAGGGAATTTTTAAGAATGAAATTAAATAATAAATTCTCTATAAAATTGTATTGCAACTATGTAAATTTAAAAAACGAATTAAAAAGATTTAGGAGTAAAAAATGAAAGAATATTTCAACAAATTATATAAAGGCTCAAAAAATGATTTTTATGACCTTGTAAAGAAAAATTTAATTTCAAATAAAAGGATGTTTGTTGTAACAGCTAATCCAGAAACGTTAATGACAGCGGAAAACAATTGTGATTTTAAAAAAGCTTTGTTAGACGATAAAACAACAATTATTGCTGATGGAATTGGAATAGTTAAGGGTGCAAAAATGTTAGGCTATACATTACCTGGCACTATTCCAGGTGTTGATGTATGCTCCGAACTATTTAAATATTGTAATGAGCTTAATAAAAGTATATTCCTATTTGGTGCAAAAAAAGAGATTGTAAAAAAATTGGTGGATACAATAAAACAAAAGTATCCTAATGCAATTATCGCTGGGTATGAAAATGGGTATAAAAAAGATAGACAAGCTGTATTTACAAGGATTAAAACGTTAGAACCAGATGTTATCTTAGTTGCATTAGGCATTCCTGAACAAGAGCTATTAATATATAATAATATAAACGATTTTGATAAAGGTATTTTTATTGGAGTAGGAGGAAGTTTTGACGTTCTGAGTGGTGTCAAAAAAAGAGCTCCAAAAATATTTATAAAATTACATTTGGAATGGCTATATAGAATTATTAGAGAACCCAAAAGGTTTAAAAGGTTTTTTAATAGCAATGTAAAATATATTTTTAAAATTCGCAAAGCAAGAATAAACTAATTCAAGGAGGCAAATATGATTAAAGTAATGACAGTTTTCGGTACAAGACCAGAAGCCATAAAAATGGCTCCTCTTGTTAAAGAATTAAAATCAAGAAAAGAAATTGAATGCATTGTTTGTGTAACAGCACAACATAGACAAATGCTTGATCAAGTATTAGAAGTATTTGATATTAAACCAGATTATGATTTAAACATTATGCAGTCTGGTCAAACGTTAAGTGATATAACCAGTAGAGCTTTAAAAGGCTTAGAAGAAGTTATGAACAAGGAAAAACCCGATATTGTTTTAGTGCATGGAGATACAACAACAACATTTGCTGGTGCTTTAGCTGCATATTATACCCAAACAGATATTGGTCATGTTGAAGCAGGTCTTAGAACTTGGAATAAATATTCTCCATACCCAGAAGAAATGAATAGACAAATGGTTGGGGTTTTAGCAGATATGCATTTTGCGCCAACGGAAAACAGTAAAAACAGTCTATTAAAAGAAGGTAAGAAAGAAGAAAATATATTCGTTACGGGTAATACAGCAATTGATGCTCTTGCAACTACCGTAAAAAAAGACTATAATAATGAGATTTTTGATTGGTTAGGTAATGATAAATTAATACTTCTTACAGCCCATAGGAGAGAAAATTTAGGTGAACCTATGAGACATATGTTCAAAGCTATTAGAAGAATTGTAGATGAATTTGACGATGTTAAAGTAGTATATCCTGTTCACTTAAATCCAAAAGTAAGAGAAGTTGCAAATGAAATTTTCGGTGATGACGATAAAGTAAAATTAATTGAACCGTTAGAAGTAATAGATTTCCACAATTTCATCGCTAAATCTCATATTATTTTAACAGATAGTGGCGGAATTCAAGAAGAAGCTCCGTCTCTTGGAAAACCAGTATTAGTTTTAAGAGATACAACAGAAAGACCTGAAGGCATTTCAGCCGGTACATTAAAACTTGTTGGTACAGATGAAGAAACAATTTACAACGAAACTAAAAAATTATTAACAAATAACGAAGAATATAGCAAAATGAGCAAAGCTTCTAATCCTTATGGAGATGGACATGCAAGTGAGCGAATAGTAGATGCAATAATAAATAAATATAATAAAAAAGGATGAGTTATATTATGAAAAAATTATCTATAGTTATACCAATGTATTATGAAGAAGAAGTAGCTGAAGAATGCTATAACAGAATAACTAAAGTCTGTAATTCTATTCAGAACTACGAATATGAAATAATATTTGTTAATGATGGTAGTCAAGATAAGACTTTAAGCATACTAGAAACCATAGCAAAAAAAGATAAAAATGTTAAAATAATTTCTTTTTCTAGAAATTTTGGTCATCAATGTGCAGTAACTGCTGGTTTAAAATATGTTACTGGTGATGCAATAGTTATAATAGATGCAGATTTGCAAGACCCTCCAGAATTGATTCCCGAAATGCTTAAACTTTGGGAACAAGGTAATGAAGTAATTTATGGAAAAAGAAAAAAACGTGATGGTGAATCTAAATTTAAACTTCTTACAGCAAGCATGTTTTACAAAACTTTAAATGCACTATCTGATGTAGATATTCCAAAAGATACTGGAGATTTTAGATTAGTAGATAGAAAAGTTGTTGATGTTATTAATTCTTTGCCAGAACACAATAAATTTTTAAGAGGTTTATTTAGTTGGGTTGGCTATAAACAATATGCTTATGAGTATGAGCGCAAAGAACGTTTTGCAGGTAAAACAAAATATCCATTAAAGAAAATGCTTAAACTTGCCGCAGATGGTATTATAGGTTTTTCTACTAAGCCATTAAAAATACTAGGTGGATTTGGCATACTATCTATATTTATCTCATTTATAATTTTGATTTATGCTCTTTTATCTTTTATATTTGATTGGAATAATATAACTCCAGGTTGGACTTCTATTATGGTTGCTATAACATTTTTTGCCGGAGTTCAATTGTTATCTCTTTGGATGATGTCTGAATATATTGGTAGAATTTATGATGAAAGCAAAGAACGTCCACAATATATAATCGATAAAACAATAAATATAGAATAAGGTGAAAAGATGATAAAAAGAATTAAAGAATTATATATAAAATATAAAGAAATAATTAATTATTTAATTTTTGGAGTATTAACAACTCTTGTTAATTTAATAACAAAATATATTTTATTATTTACAATACTTGATCCAACTAATGGATTTCAGTTGCAAATTGCTATAATAATTTCATGGGTAGTAGCAGTAATCTTTGCTTATTTTACAAACAGAAAATTTGTATTTGAGAGCAAAAATCAAAATAAGTTAAAAGAATTTATAAGTTTTGTAGTAGCAAGAATTGCAACATTATTATTGGAAATGTTTATAATGTGGTTCTTCGTAACATTATTAAAACTAGATTCAGATTTATATGTAGTAATATTTACATTGGTTGCTCAAGTAGCTGTTATAATAGGAAACTATATATTTAGTAAATTATTTGTATTTAGAAAGGATAGAAAATGAAAAAAACTCATTGTATGAACTTTTTAATCTATGGAATTGAAATTGTTCTTGGAATTATTCTTGTTTATTATATATTTTCATGTTGTATTTACCAACTGGAGCATCCTACATTTAAAATAACTTTTTTATCTATAATATTAATATTAACAATGTTATTTATTATTTACAAATTAATTAATAATAAAAATTTTAAATACTATAATTTGTTGATTTTCATTTTTTCGTTTTTAATATATGCAGTATGGGGAATCTATGCAAAGACTGAACCAGTAAGCGATTACGAAGTACTTATAAAAGGTGCCAATTCAGTAGTTAATCGGTACTTTTAATATGTTAAGTTTTGATAAAACTAATTATTTTTATTTTTATAATTTTCAAACCGGTTTTGTAATGTATCTTGCATTAGTTATAAAGATTTTTGGTAGCCATTTAATATTTCTAAAAATATTTGAAATATTATTTATGAGTTTAACTAATGTCTTTGTTTATAAAATCGCTTCTAAAGTATATACAAAAAAAATTGGAATTATATCTTCTATAATATATAGTTTATTATTTTTTAACATAGCTGGTTCTTCAATAATAAACAATCAACATTTTTCCACTTTACTCGTAATATTATCTATATATTTTTTTATTAAGGATAAATGTTTTTATTATGTTTTAAGTGGTATTTTAGTAGGTATTGCAAATATAATCAGACCAAGTTCTATTATAATTTTAATATCTTTTTGTTTGTTCCTTTTGTGGAAGCTTTTAATTAATAATTTTAAAACTTGGAAAACTTTTCTTATAGGGTTTTTATTAATCATTTTATCTGCATTTTCTACTATGAAAATATTTGACTATAGTTTGTTGAATTTAAATGTTGTACCTACTTCTACGCTTTCTTCTAATGCTAAATATTTTAAATTTGTACTTGGAATACATGGAAACGGAATCTATAATATACCTACAGAAACTGCTGAAAAAACACAAGTTTACTTTGACTTACAAAAATTAAATTTTGATTATGAACTGTATAATAATGAATGTAAAAATTTCATAGTTAATAAATTTACACAAAACACTAAGGAAACTTTTGGTCATATAAAAAATAAAATGTTAGTTTTTTGTGGTGAAGAAGATAATCAAATTGGTTTTTCTGGTAACAAGGTTCAAAATAGCAAAAGTTATATTTTTATAAAATACTATGGATATGTGCAATACTTCTTATTAATTGTTTTCAGTTTATTAACAGTCATTATTAATGTCAAAGAAAGCAAGTTTTATAATACTAAAAATAATTTATATCAGACACAAATACTATTTGAAATTGTTTTTATACTTTATTTTTGTGCACACTTATTAATTGAGGTTCAACCTCGTTATAGATATGATCAATATTTAATGTTAGCTTTTATTGCATCACCTTCAATATATTTATTATTTTCCATTATTTCTTCAAAATACAATAAAAAAGACAAGGAAGTATAAGTTAAACTTCCTTGTTTCTCTTTTTTCTTATGCCTTTCTGTTTGCTATTTCAATTGCTTTTGCATCAATGCTACCACAATCTTTTGCAGATACATTTCCCCATCCGCCATCATGTTTTACTTTTTCATATACTCCTAATTCTTTTGCAATTTCTTCTTTTTTATTGTGTTAATATTCCATTAGGTGTATCTATAATAACTAAAATATTTTCTTCCCTTCCCGTTTCAACATTTGTATAAACAAGGAAATCAGTATCATCTATTTTGCCTTTAAACTCATAACATAATATTTCTGTTTTCCACTCTGTTGGAATAATTGCCATTCCTTCACTTGTAATTTCTAAACTTTTATTTAATTTACTTTTTGCCTCTTCTATAGATATTTTTGCTTTTGTAAATGTTCTTTCAGTATGATTATTTAAATATCCTGATGTTTCTACACCTAATATTTCCCCATTATCTAATGCAACTTTTACTTTTATTAAATCTGGATAAATTGTTACTCCATTTTGCTCATATGCATAATTTATTGTTACAATTCCACCTTCTTTCAAATAGTAAGTTGCTTTCATATTTGATATTCCACGTGAATTTAAAAATTCTTTTCCTTTTTCATTTGCCTCATCTTGGCTTATTACCTCTGCTTTTACCTCTCTGTTGTAATTCATATTTACAATATGTCCACCTTTTTTAGCTATTGATATTGTTAAATTATTATTATTTCCATTATCATCTATTTTAGCATTAAAATCATAGACCTGAATATTTCCATTTTCTATTAGCCCATTAGAGTTAAATTCTTGTATTCTGTCTTCTCCAATAAACTCTTTTGCTATTTGATTTGCTCTTTTCTCATCTATTTCTTCTCCTGTAAGGCCTTTCTTTTCAGCACTTTCCATGTGTTCAGAAAAAGCTCCATCATATATTAATCCTGCATATTCTCCAAAATTTTCGTCTATATTACTAAATGTAGCAGCAGATAAATTATCAACTTGTTGTGCAAAAGCAGTCTTTGTATCTTTTGTAAGTTCTTCCCAACTTATTCTTCCGTTCATTCATATCTGTTGCAAGTTGATTTAATGTATTTTTTAATTCTTTACTATATTCATGTAACTCTTTTAAATTATCTAGATCTTCTTGTGTTAATTCTTCATTATATATATTTTTTCTTGAAAGAGAATAACTATATTCGCTTACTTGATTTAAGAACTTTGAAGTATTAGAAAGCTCATTACTAGATATAGGTAATTGTGCTAAATAAACTTGTGCCAAATTTGCTTCTCGCCATACCTTTGTTAATGTCTCTGCTCCGTGTTCTGGAGTGCTTGTAATTGTTGCTTTAGCTAAATAATTTTCTAAATCTTGTACATAATCTATTAATTCATATAAAGCAAAATTGTATTGATTTTGAGTTGTAATAGCATATTCTTTTTTTTCTTTGTATAAAAAATAACCTAAAATGATACTAGCAATTAGTAATATTATTAAAATTCCATAAATATAATTTTTTTTCATTGAACTTAAATATTTATTCATTAATATTCTCCTTTACTATAATTATTTACAAAAATGGTGTTTTCCAATTGTTTTTACAATTGTTTTTGACCAAATCCACTTATTTGTTGCAGTATTTGGGTTAAAATAATATATACATCCATTTGTAGGATCCCAACCATTTATTGCATCTTGAGCAGCTTTTACAACGGTTGAATCTTCACTAATAGGATGATTTATTTGCCCATCAGAAACTGCTGTAAATGCGCTCGGTTGATAAATTACCCCAGCAATTGTATTTGGAAAATCCGCATGTTTTACTCTATTTAATATAACTGCACCGCACTGCAACTTGTCCTTCATAGCTTTCTCCTCTTGCTTCCCCGATTAATGGCTCTTGCTATTAATTGAACATCTGAAGTAGAACTTCCTGTCGCAGCAATAACTTCATTGTCCACTAAACTTGTAGAAAAATATATTAAACAAATTGCTAAAATTATTGTTATAAAAATATAAAATATAGTTTTCAAAATTTCCTCCTATTTATTATAAATTCCAATTTTCATCATCAAACATAGTTTGCATTGTTTTTTGTAAAATTATACTTTTTTTATAATTTTTTATGATATAATAGGTAAAACTAATTTTATGTTGAATTTTAAAATAATTTGTCTTCTATGGAGGTTTTTTATGAAGAAAATTTTAATATTTTATGGTTCTTATGGTGGTGGTCACCTGTCTGCTGCAAGAAGTATAAAAGAATATATAGATTCGAATTATAATAACTATCAAATAGAAATGGTAGATTGCGTTGAATATGTTAATAAAGCGTTAAACAAAGTAACAACAAAAGCTTATTCTGACATGGCTAAAAATGCTCATTGGATTTGGAAAAAAGTATATTACGGTGCTGAAAAAGGTGCCGTTGCAAAAATGAATGACGAAACTCAAAAATTAATGTCTATCAAGTTAAATAAACTATTGCAAGAGTATGAACCAAACCTAATTATTTGTACACATCCATTTGCTAGTCACATGTGTGCAATTTTAAAAAAGAAGAAAAAAATCAATTGCAAAATTGCAACAATTATTACAGATTATGCGCCTCATAGCCAATGGCTTATGTATCCAGCATATGTAGATTATTTCTTTGTTGCTCATGATGGCATGAAAGAAGATTTAATTAATAGAGGAATAAAAGAAACTCAAATAAAAGTAACTGGAATTCCTTTATCTAATCGTTTCCTAGCTCATTATGATAAAGAAAGTATTTTATCTGAATTTGAATTAAGTCCAGATAAAAAAACTATATTATTCTTTGCAGGTGGTGAACAAGGTTTTGGAAAAGACAAAGTTTTTAATATGCTTAAATCTATAATAGAAAACTTTTCTAATTTGCAAGTAATTGCTATATCTGGAAAAAATGATAAAATGAAAAAACAATTTGATGAGCTAGTGGAAGAAACTAATTCTAGTAAAAATGTTAAAATTATTAAATATACAAATAAAATTCCAGAACTTATGAGTATTTCTGATTTAGTAATAACAAAACCTGGTGGACTTACAACCACAGAAAGTTTAGCTTCGGGACTACCTATTATTGTTATTAATCCAATTCCTGGTCAAGAAGAAGAAAATGCAGAATTTCTAGAACAAAAAGGCGTAGCTGTTTGGTTAAAAAAACATGATAAAATAGAAGAAGAATTATATAAAATATTAAACGACCCAGAAAAATTACAAAAAATGAAAATTAATGCAAGGCTCTTAGCAAAGAAGAATTCAACAAGAGATATTTGCGAAACTCTATTGGGAAAATTGTAATTTGTATAATTAATACAAAAACACCTCATATAATAAATTGAGGTGTTTTTTATGTGTTTATCTGATTTTTCAAACTGCGAGCTAGTAGCTCTTGCTAGCACACTTTCTATTGCTATTAGCAAAGAATTTTCAAAAGAAGATTTAATAATTCTTTCTGCTTTTTTCACCACTTTAGGTGATAATTTGGCTATTCTTAGTTTATAATTCTCTTCTTCCTTCTAAAGCTTTACTTAAAGTAACTTCATCTGTATACTCTAAGTCTCCGCCTACTGGTATTCCATGTGCAATTCTAGTAACTTTTATTCCTAATGGTTTTATAATTTTAGAAATATAAATCGCTGTTGCTTCTCCTTCTACTCTTGGATTTGTAGCTATTATTATTTCTTTTATATCATTATTTGCAATTCTATTTAATAATTCTTTTATTTTTATATCTTCTGGCCCAATTCCATTCATAGGAGATATTGTACCATGTAAAACATGGTAAACTCCTTTAAATTCGTGAGTTCTTTCCATTGCCATTACATCTCTTACGTCTTCTACAACACAAATTACAGAGTTATCTCTTTTAGGACTACTACATATTGGACATGGATCTGTGTCCGAAATATTATAACAATTACTGCAATATTTTAACTTTTCTTTTGCATTTATAATTGAATTTATAAACTCATCTGTTTCTTCTTTACTTAAATCCAACATGTGAAATGCAAGCCTTACAGCAGTTTTATGTCCTATACTAGGCAACCTTTCAAAACTTTCTATTAATTTTTCTATTGATGGTGAATAATAAGACATACTACATCATCCCTGGAATATTGTATTTTCCCATACTTGCTGCTTGTGCACTATCTACTTTTCTTAGAGCTTCATTTACACATGTTAAAATTAAATCTTGTAACATTTCAACATCGTCTGGATCTACAACATCTTTTTTTATTGTTATTTCTTTTATTTCTTTTGAACCAGTTACTTTTACAGATACAGCACCGCCACCAGCTGTTGCATCAAATTCTTTTGCTTGTAATTCTGTTTGTGATTTTTCTATATCTGCTTGCATTTTTTTTGCTTCTTTCATTAATTGGTTAATATTCATTCCTCCGAATCCACCCATTCCTGGGAATCCACCTCTTTTTGACATTTTAAAATCCTCCTTTATTCATCTATTATATTAATTGGAATATCTAAATCTTCTATTCCAGTTTTATTGTTTACTGTTTTTGCACTATCGCTTTTAGTAATAAATTTTAAATGCATAGCTTTTCCGCATTTCTTCTGAAACAAATTTTTCTACTAGTGCTTTATTTTCATATTTTTCTAGCATTTCTCTTCCAAAGTCATTTCTATTTGCTAGTTCTACTTCCACTGTCATATCATTTAATTGACTTGCTTTACTTCCTATTAAGTTTACGTATATAGCCATTTTACCACTTTGTTTTACCTTATTTATTACATTATTCCAATATGAAGCACTTGGTGCACTATTTCTTTGATTTTGAGGTTCTATTTTTCTTTCTTTTGGCGCTACTGCTATATTCTCTTGCTTTTGCACAGGAGCTATTTGTTTTCTATTTACAACTTGCTCTTGCGCTACAACATTTTGAGGCACAACATTTACTTCCATACAAGCTTTTATTATTCCTGCCTCAAACATTATAGCTTTTTGTGATGACCATTTTATATTATTTGCTAGCTCAGATAATTCATAAATTAATCTTAATAATCTTTCTTTATCAGTACTATCTGCTAATTCCTTTATATTTTTTATTTCTTCTTGATTATATACTTCTAATTTTGATGTAGATTTATATACTAAAATATCTTTTATATATTTTATGAGTTCCCATAAGAAATTATCAATATCCTTTCCCTCTTCTAATATAGTATTTACAATATTTATTGCCTCTTCTGGTTCTTTATTAATAATTCCTTTTGCTAATTTATTTATATATGTTATTTTAGGTATTCCTACTAAATCTCTTACCTTATCTTCATTTATTTCTTCTGTTTGCTCTGCTGCACATCTTTCCAAAATACTTATAGCATCTCTCATTGCACCTTCTGAAAGTATTGAAATTAATTCTAATGCTTCTTTAGAAATTTGTATATTACTTTCTTTACAGATTATCCCTAATCTTTTTATTATATCTTGTGTTGATATTCTTTTAAAGTCAAATCTTTGACATCTAGAAAGAATTGTTGCTGGTAGTTTTTGTGGTTCTGTTGTTGCTAAAATAAATTTAACATGCTCTGGTGGCTCTTCTAATGTTTTTAATAATGCATTAAATGCTCCTGTTGATAACATGTGAACCTCATCTATTATATATACTCTATATTTTGCTCGTGTTGGTAAAAAATTAACCTCATCTCTAATTGCTCTTATATCTTCTACGCTGTTATTTGATGCAGCATCCATTTCCACAACATCTGTAAGTGAACCAGAAAGTATTGCTTTACATATCTCACACTCGTTACAAGGCTCTCCATCTTTAGGATTTAAGCAATTAACTGCCCTTGCTAAAATTTTGGCTGCTGATGTTTTTCCTGTTCCTCTTCCACCATTAAAAAGATAAGCATGTCCAACTCTTTGTTCAATAACTTGGTTTCTTAATGTTCTTGTTATATGTTCTTGTCCAACCATTTCGCTAAAATTTAATGGTCTAAATTTTCTATATAAAGCAGTATATCCCAAATTTCTCACCTCTTATATAAATTTTAAGTTAACTTCTCTATGGAAAGCAACCCACATAAAAATTTGCTACTTATCGCTGCTTCCTTCCGGACCTGACGAGATTCATAGTTTTTTATTGAATTACTCTCCATACAAAAGTTAACTTAAAAATACCATGCTTATTATATAATTTTATTTAAACTTAATCAAGTTTTTTATATTAAAATCTTTTAAAAATAACGTTTGTTAACTCTGAATCTTCTTTTGTTGAAACCCCATCTTGTAATATATTACCTGTTGGTAAATCTAATTTAACATTAGATTTGAAATTATATCCTAATGTAGTTTCAATAATCACATCAAAGCTTACTTCAAGTTTTACATTTTCAATATCTATTCCTGCTTTTTCTAAAAGTTTTCCATCACTTACAATTTTTTCTTCTTTGTTATATGTATATTCTCCTATATCTTTTTGTAAAATGCTAAAACCAATTATTCCACCCTGATTACTTATTTGTAAAACTTCTGGATTTGTTGATAATGCTCCTTCATATTCCAAAGAATCATTTACAATATATTCTTCATTTTTATAATCATATGTTAATTCGTTTGTACTTGGTCTATATATTACAACTGTTCCATTTTCAGTTTCTTTATTTATTATAAAATTACAGAATTTTATTTTCTTTATTGTGTCTTGCTTTTTATAATTACTATTTTTTTCGAAGGCAAAATATATATCATTTTTTTGGATTAAGTTTGCTTTCCATGTATCTCCTTCGTTTTTTATATCCTCTGTTTGTGCCGTACTCATTACACTTATACTTTTTAGGTTAAATGGCATATTTTGCTCGCCTTCAATATGATATTTAAACATTAAAATTCCTGCGGTTAACAATACTAGTACTATAATAAATATTATTACATAAACATGTATTATTCTTTTTTTAAAAAAGCTATTTTGCTTCATTTTTTCCTCCGTTTCATTTTTCTTAACATTTTAAAAAAATCTTTTAAAATATATTCACAATCTTCTTGCAAAATTCCTGTTTCTACTTCTACTATATGATTAAATTTGTAATTTTCCATATTTATAACAGATTTGCAAGAACCTGTTTTAGGATCTAACGCTCCTATATATATTTTTTTTATTCTAGAATTAACAATTGCTCCCATACACATCATACAAGGTTCTAATGTTATATACATTTCACAATTTTCTAATCGCCATGCATTTAATTTTTTATTTGCTTTTTCTATTGCTAAAATTTCTGCATGTGCAATACTACTATTTTTATTTTCTCTTAAATTGTGAGCTTTCGCAATTATTTCTCCATCTTTTACAATAACTGCGCCTACTGGTATTTCTAATTTTTTATATGCTTTTTTGGCTTCTTTTAAAGCTTCTTTCATAAATGTTTCTTTATGGTTTACCAAATTATTTTCTCCTTTAATATCTGCTAATTTTTTCACATATAGCAATAAATAGTATAACACAAATTTGTTAAATATGCCAATATATTTCCTACTAATTAAAAAAAATGAATTAATTCGCAGCTAAAGCTGCAAATTAATTCATTTGGTGCACTTAGCTGGATTCGAACCAGCGGCCTCTCCCTTAGGAGGGGAGCGCTCTATCCACCTGAGCTATAAGTGCATACATTGGTATTATACACTAGTTTAAATGTTTTGACAAGAAATATATATTATATTATAATGAATTGGAATTTGTTTAATTAAAAAGGACTGATATATATGCAACGTATTTTAAGTTATGTTAGAAAAGCAATAGATGATTATAATATGATAGAAGATGGAGATAAAATTGCAGTTGGTCTATCTGGTGGTAAGGATTCTATAACCTTGCTTATGGCTCTAAAAAATCTTCAAATATTTTATCCCAAAAAATTTGAAGTTATTGCAATTAGCATAAATCCTGGTTTTGAATTTTTTAATAGTGATTTTTTAAAAACTACTTGTGAAAGAATTGGTGTTCAATATGTAGAGGAAAAAACTCATATTAAAGAAATAGTTTTTGATATAAGAGAAGAAAAAAATCCATGTTCTTTGTGCGCAAATTTAAGGAGAGGAATATTAAATAGTGTAGCAATTAGAGAAGGCTGTAATAAAATAGCATTAGGTCA
>ERZ827524.63-NODE-63-length-144084-cov-4.945219_pt1 | contig 144084 bp, 120 predicted proteins | sample MGYA00519702_ERZ827524 | MGnify/ENA primary metagenome ERZ827524 (study PRJEB31778, sample SAMEA3449341) | human gut metagenome | biome: human gut; feature: human-associated habitat; material: faeces | place: United Kingdom | collected 2010/2012 ...
AAATCATCAATAAGCTCAAAAATACGATTGTTAAGGCTAAAGCCCGTATTTATGTTTCGGCAACAGATTCGGCTATCGAAGCTTTACGTGGTGAATTGACTGAGGCGGTAGGCCGGGGATTAAAGGTGATCATTATTACCGGCAGGCCTTTTGTTTTGGAGGGTGCGATTATTTATTATGCGCATAAACCTAATAGCCAGATCCGTCTGATCGCCGATTCACAGGAGGTTTTGACAGGAGATCTGGCTGATGGCAGTAATTCAACCTGTTTATATTCCAGCAAACAGAATCTGGTAGATTTATTTAAGGATGCTTTGAAAAATGAAATAAAATTGATAGAATTGCTTCCTGAAGCAGAGAAAGGTGAGAAAGAATGAGTAAAAAACCCTTTGTAAGTAAAGAAAAATTAGATGAGATCGCCGCACAGTATGCAACGCCGTTTTATTTATATGATGAAGCGGCTATCCGTGAAACTGCGCGTCGTGTGAATAAGGCGTTTGCCTGGAATCAGGGCTTTAAAGAATATTTTGCCGTTAAAGCTACCCCTAACCCGGCAATATTGAAAATATTGCATGAGGAAGGCTGCGGTGCGGATTGTTCTTCGTATACGGAACTGCAGATGGCCGATGCCGTTGGTTTTAAAGGCGATGAAATTATGTTTTCGTCCAATGCAACGCCGGCAGAAGATTTTCAGCTGGCAAGGCAATTGAATGTCACTATCAATCTGGATGATATCACTCATATCGACTTTCTGGAAAAAGTTGCTGATATCCCGGATACGGTCAGCTGCCGTTACAATCCAGGCGGGCATTTTGCCATTGCCAACAATATTATGGATAATCCCGGTGACGCCAAATATGGTATGACCAGAGAGCAGATGACAGAAGCTTATAAAATTCTTTTAAGCAAGGGTGTTAAACATTTTGGAATGCACGCTTTTCTGGCCAGCAATACTGTGACTAATGATTATTATCCGGAACTGGCACGGATATTGTTCCAGGTCGCAGTGGAATTGAAGGAAGAGACAGGAGCGCATATTGAGTTCATCAATCTGTCCGGCGGTGTCGGTATCCCTTATCGTCCCGATCAGGAGGGCAATGATATTATGGTTATCGGCGAAGGCGTACGTCAGGCTTTTGAGGATATCCTGGTGCCTGCAGGAATGGGAGACGTAAAAATTTTTACAGAGATGGGCCGTTATATGCTGGCTCCCTATGGGGCGCTTGTTGCTAAAGCTATCCACGTTAAACATACCTATAAAGAGTATATCGGACTGGATGCCTGCGCGGCTAATCTGATGCGTCCAGCCATGTACGGGTCCTATCATCACATTACCGTAATGGGTAAGGAGGATGCGCCCTGCGATCATAAATATGATATTACCGGCGGTTTGTGCGAGAATAACGACAAATTTGCTATCGACAGGATGCTGCCGGAAATCAATATCGGCGATCTGCTCTTTATTCATGATGCGGGAGCACATGGTTTTGCCATGGGCTACAATTATAATGGTAAACTGCGCAGTGCGGAAGTGCTGCTGAAGGAGGACGGCAGTACGGAATTGATTCGCCGTGCGGAGACTCCGGCAGATTACTTTGCTACTTTTGATTTTACAGGATTATTTAAAAATATATAGGCTGAATGAGGGGAAACAGGGCTGATATTTAATATCGGCCCTGTTTCATTATTTATGGTAAGATAATAGAAAATACTTTTTTAAAGGAGTGAAACAATGACTATTTTAGAGCATGAGATCATGATGACAGAGCAGCTGCGGCGCGTACCTGCTGATGAGCTGCAGGCACGCCTGAATAAATTCAGAGCCGTTATGGACAGAGAATTTCCCGGCTGGGAAATAGCCATCGTCAACCATAAAGTCAATATGTATTATTTTGCCGGTACAATGCAGGACGGTGTACTGGTAATCAGGCCGCAGGACGAGATTTTATGGGTCAGGCGCAGTTATGAACGTGCCTGCAATGAATCGTTGCTGCAGGATATCCGTCCGATGAAAAGTTTTCGTACTTTGGCTGAGTTTTATCAGCCGCTGCCTGCTAAGGTATACTTGGAAAATAAAACAGCGACGCTGGAATGGCAGCAGCTGTTGTATAAATATTTGCCTTTTGCCTCTGAGGCAGGGATGGACAGTGTGATAAGTGAGCTGCGACTGATAAAAAGCCCTTATGAACTGGCACTGATGAGAAAATCAGGTTCTATTCATCGCAATGTTTTAGATGAACTGGCGCCGCGGTTTATTGTTCAAGGTGTGAGCGAGGCAGAACTGGCAGTCAACCTGTATGCAGAAATGCTGCGTCGAGGTTCGCACGGGGTAGCGCGTTTTAATTTGCCTTTAGGTGAGGATGTTGTGGGTCTGGCTTCTTTTGGGAAAAGCGGTCTGGTGAAAACAGCTTTTGACGGCCCCGGCGGTACAGGCGGCACTTGTGTCGCTGTACAGTCGATCGGCTCTGCTTTTCGTAAGCTGCAGGCTGGGCGTTTAGTATATCTGGATATACCCTGCGGTGTGGATGGTTATCATACTGATAAAACAGTGGTGTATTATTATGGAGATTTAGATCAGGATCCTTTCAGTGATAAAATCAGGGCTGCTTATGAGCACTGTGTTTTTCTGGAAGAACTGACAGCATCGCTGCTGCAGCCGGGCATTGTGATCGAAAATATCTACCGGCAGGTAATGGAACAGTTTGATCCACAGTATGAAAACGGGTTTATGAACGGCGGCAAATTTTTAGGACACAGTATCGGGTTGGTGATGGACGAATCTCCTGCGCTGGCAAACGGTTTCAAAGGGAAGCTGGAGGCGGGTATGGTTTTTGCTGTCGAGCCTAAGATAGCTTTACCGGGAATCGGTATGGTCGGTACAGAGAATACGTATCTGGTAACGGCAGGCGGTGCGAAATCACTGACAGGGAAACCTCAGCCGCTACGCTGTATTTTATAAGTATTGCTATTGGCAGGAAAAAGCGGAAGAAGAGCGAATAAGATAAAGATATTATTGAAAACAGGAGCAGAAAAATGGAAAATAAAATTTTAGAACAGATCAAAAAATCAGAAACTGCCATGCTGGATACTTTGGCGCAGATCGTTAATATCGATTCAGGCTATGATGCTTTGGAGGGGATTGATGAGGTTGCTCATATCATAGGCGACTTTTTAACGCCGTATGGGTTTGAGGTGCAGTATATCGAAACACCGAATGCGCCTACACATGTACTTGCTAAACGTCCGCGTCCGGGCAAGAAAAAAGTTATGCTGATGGGACATATGGATACGGTTTTTCCTAAGGGGACGGCGGCTGCCAGACCGTTCAGGATCGAAGATGGCAAGGCTTATGGTCCCGGTGTTATGGATATGAAGGCAGGGATAGCGATTTCACTTTATACAGTTAAGGCATTGTTGGATAATGGCTGGGATGATACTGACCTGACGCTTTTCTTCTGCGGAGATGAAGAACCGGCGCACCCATTGACAGATGCTGTAGAATGGTTTAAAAAAGAAGGTCTGGGCAAAGATGCTGTTTTCAATATGGAACCAGGACGCGCAGACGGCAGTGTAGTTATCGGGCGTAAAGGCGTTATTCGCCCGGTGCTGACTGTAAAAGGTATCGCTGCCCATGCCGGAAACGAACCTGAAAAAGGCGCCAGCGCTGTTTTAGAACTTTGCCATAAAACTATTGCTTTACATGCGTTAACTGATTTAGAAGTCGGAACTACCTATAACGTAGGCGTTTTTAATGGCGGGAGCCTGGCAAATATTGTCGCCGATCGCGCAGAGGCACGTGTCGATATCAGATTTAAAACAGCTGAAGAAGCTGAAAAAGCAATAAAAAGTGTGGAAGCAATAGCGGCAAAAACTTATGTGACCAATACAACAACTACTGTAACAGAAAACAGGATCGAGTTTATGCCGCTGGAAACTACTGACGGCGTACAAAAGCTGTATGATCATTTGTCTAAACAGGCTGAAAAGCTGGGGCTGCCAGTCCCGGGAGCTTTATATGTCGGCGGCAGTGCTGATTCTGCCTGGACGGCCATGGTCGGTGCGCCGACTTTATGCGGGATGGGTCCGCAGGCTGTAGGTGCTCATAGTAATAATGAGTATTTATTCGTGCCGTCGATGACTGAAAGAGCGCAGCTCCTGGCGATGTGTATCATGCATCTGGATGAAATGCAGTAATAAGCGGTTAAGCATAAAAAAACAGTATGGGATTAAATCTCATACTGTTTTTTATTTTGGAATTCATTTATAAATTTTCTGAAAATATGATTTTTTATGAGCAAAAAGCAGGAAAAAAAGCATAGTAAGCGAATAATATAAGAATTATACTTGTATTTATGCAGAGGAGAGTTTTGATGAAAACGAAAATTTTAGATCAGATCAGAGGATCAGAGCAGGGGATGCTGCAATTACTGGAAGAATTGGTGAATATTGATTCAGGAGCAGATGCTTTGGCCGGTATAAATGCGGTGGCACAGAGAATAGGAGCGTTCTTAGAAGTGCTGGGATTTACTGTAGAATATCTGGAAACTGATGGTGCTCCTGTACAGCTGCTTGCTAGGAAAGCGCAGCCCGGTAAAAAGCAGGTACTGTTTTCAGGGCATATGGATACGGTGTTCAATCAAGGTACAGCGGCGGTTCGCCCATTCAAGGTTGAAAACGGACGGGCTTACGGCCCAGGCGTACTGGATATGAAAGGCGGGCTGGTTATGGCTTTATATGTAATCAGGGCCTTGCTGGAGAATGGCTGGCAGGAGACGGATATGACCGTTTTACTGTGCGGTGATGAAGAAATGTCACATCCTTTTACTGATGCGGTGGCACAGTTCAAAAAAGCGGGCGCAGGGAAGGATGCTGTTTTTAATCTGGAATTTGGACGCGTTGACGGCAGCGTCGTTACGGGCCGGAAGGGAACTACCAGGCCAACGCTGGTAGTAGAGGGGATCGCTTCACATGCGGGGAATGCACCTGAAAAAGGCGCCAGTGCGATTTTGGAACTGGCACAGAAAACAGTAGCTATCCATGCTCTCAATAATTTTGCTGTTGGGACTACATATAATGTTGGTGTTGTCAGCGGCGGTACTATGGCTAATATTGTTGCTGATAAGGCCGTTGGCGAGGTTGATGTGCGCTTTAAAACTATTGTCGAAGCAGAAAAGTCTATTGCCGATGTGCAGCGGATTGTAGAAACGAATTATGTTCCTCATACTAAGACTACGGTAACTGGCAATGTGATTAAATTTATGCCATTTGAAACTACACCCGGAGTGCAGCGGCTGTACGAACACTATGCAAGTCAGGCTGAAAAGCTCGGGTTGGCAAAACCGGGTCAGCAATATGTTGGCGGGGCTTCTGACGCGGCCTGGCCGGCCATGACAGGTGCACCCACTCTGTGCGGTGTAGGACCCTGCGGCGCCGGGGCTCACAGCGACAGTGAGTATATAGAGGTAGCTACATTAACTGAAAGAGCGCTGCTTTTGGCCAGCTGTATTATGGAACTGGATGAATTATAAGCAAAAAGACGAGTCCTAACGGACTCGTCTTTTTTATGCAGGTTTAATTTTTACCAAAAAATATTTCCAGGTCAGTATCTACATCAGTGATTCCGGCAATACCAAAGTTTTCGATCAAGACATTGACAACATTTGGCGACAGGAAGGCTGGCAGAGTAGGGCCGAGATGAATATTTTTAACGCCCAGGGAAAGCAGTGCCAGAAGAACGATAACGGCCTTTTGTTCATACCAGGCGATATTGTAAACAATAGGCAGCTGGTTGATATCATCCAAGCCAAAAACTTCTTTCAGCTTGAGTGCGATCAGCGCCAGCGAATAGGAGTCGTTGCATTGACCTGCGTCTAAAACACGGGGGATGCCGCCGATATCGCCGAGCGGCAGCTTATTATATTTATATTTGGCACAGCCGGCAGTCAGGATAACAGTATCCTGTGGCAGAGCTTTCGCGAAATCTGTATAGTAATTACGTGCCGGGCTGCGTCCGTCACAGCCTGCCATAACAACAAATTTTTTGATGGCTCCGCTTTTGACTGCGTCAACGACTTTATCTGCCAGAGCGAGGACCTGGTGATGTGCAAACCCTCCTACAAGTTCGCCGCTTTCCAGCTGTGTGGGAGGAGGGCACTTTTTAGCGTGTTCAATGATAGCAGAGAAATCTTTTATTTCCCCGATTTCTCCATCAATATGTTTACAGCCGGAAAAACCTACCGAGCCTGTAGTGTAGATACGATCTTTGTAGCTCTCTTTGGGCGGCACTAGACAATTGGTAGTCAGAAGGATCGGACCATTGAAGGCTTCGAATTCTTCTTTTTGTTTCCACCAGGCGTTGCCGTAGTTGCCTGCAAAATGAGGATATTTCTTGAAAGCCGGATAATAATGTGCCGGCAGCATTTCAGAATGGGTATAAACGTCGACGCCTGTATTAGCAGTCTGTTCCAGCAGCATTTCTAAATCACGCAGGTCGTGTCCGGAAATAAGAATCGCGGGATTGTTTCTGACACCAAGCTCAACTTTTGTGATCTCAGGGTTGCCATAGGTCGAAGTGTTGGCAGTATCAAGCAGTGCCATAACTTTGACGCCGAAGCTGCCTGTTTCCAGGACAAGGGATGTCAGGTCATCGGTACTCAGACTGTCATCTAAGGTTTTTGCTAAAGCTTTCTGCAAAAAGGCATCGATAGCTGTATCGGCGTAACCCAGAACGTTAGCGTGTTTGTTGTAAGCAGCCATACCCTTTAAGCCGTAGAGGGTCAGCTCACGCAGACTGAGTAAGTCTTCATTCCCGGTGTCCAGTACTCCCACCTTGTCAGCTTTTAAGGTCCTTTCTTCTGCGGTACGATATTGCCAAGAAGCGGCATCGCTCAGTCCTGTATCGTCATGGAGCTGTTCAAACAGTTCGTCACGGCTGGATAGAGTTTCATTGATTCTGTCGATAAAACGGTCATCGTCAAAATTAGCGTTAGTTATGGTCATAAACAGGTTAGTAGTGATCAGCCGGTCGATGGCTGCTGGGATTTCTTTGCCTTCAGAGCGCAGGCGGGTTGTTATTTCGGAAAGTCCCTTGGTCACATAAATCAGCAGGTCCTGCAGATTGGCGGTTTCAGGTTTTTTACCGCAGACACCTCCAAACATACAGCCTTTATTGCCGGCTGTTTCCTGACATTGAAAACAAAACATTTTCGGTTCCATAATATCACTCCTTATAATTATGGAGATTTCCTTCTCCGTTATTGTGGTTGCTGCCATAACGGCAGAGCAGGCAAATACTTCTTCCATGTTTATGATATTATAATTACAGTTTAAAGTAAGTTGTATTTACAACGGAAAAGAGATTTCTTTATTGCGAAAATAGTTGTTTCTAAATAAAAAACTCCATTCCAGTATAACTGGAATGGAGTTTAATTTCAGAATAAACTGAAGACTGCTTTACATGGTCAAAATTTTCATGATGAACATGGCGATACCGGCATTCAGGAAAGAAATGCTGAGCAGGATCGGATAATGTCTGGAAGGAACGCCGGCAGTACCCAGCAAACGGCCCAGATATTGGATCTTGGAACCCAAGAGGTAGATAGCGGGGATAACGATGGTAATCGAGCGTTCATCGATGCCGCCGTCGTTATAAAGCGCCATGCAGACACCAACAGCGCCGCCCATGGACATGAGCGCACTGAACAGTACCATGATTGCTTCGCCGGGAAGACCCCAGATGGCCATAACAGGAGCGAAGAATTTGCCTGCCAGAGTCAGGAGTCCGGTAACGTTTAAGATTTTGATGCAGACATAAGCCATCAAAACGTTAGGGATAATATTATCAATAGCGATGTTCCAGCCTTTGCGGGCACCGCGAACGAAGATATCCATTAAGGAAGGTTTTGCTAATTTTGCGTTAAGTTCCGCCTCTGCCGCAGCTGCAGCGTCTTCGGGAGCGTGGTTGATTTTTTCTTCACTCATGCTTATGCGGCCTCCTTGCAGAATATTTTTACATAGGCGCGCATCATATTAGCGCCGAAAATTTTCATAACAAACAGTACTGCCAGAGGTATGGAAATAGGTACTGTTAAGAATCCAAACAGTGCGGAACCGGAAGAAAGATAATTAGTGATCAGGCCGCCTGCTGTAAACTGGAAAGCACTGAAAATCAAAAGTTCATTATCAGTGATCTGTTTTTCCAAATGTAATTGTCTGGTCATACCTGCGCCGGCGTCAGTGCTTTGCAGTGAAGAAACGAGCGCGATACCGCAGATACCAGGAATACCAAGGATCGGACGCAGAATCGGAGTCATCAGCTTTTGAGCTGCTTTAAGACCGCCGTAATGCTCAACTACTTCAATGAGGCCCATTGCCAGCATAACGCCGGGAGCCAAACCGAAAGCAAACAGGAAGCCGTCGCGTGCACCGCTGCCGCCTTGACCTGAGAATGTTGCTTTAGCGCTTTTCATTGTACCGAATTTACCGTTTAATGTGTCAAAGTCGAAAATATTCAGACCATGACCGGCATTTGCAAACAGACCGGAGAAAATTGCAATGGCGATAACCAAAACAATGTATCCGGAGAGCGGAACCTTATTTAAGGTTTCCTTAACTTTGTCCATGTGGGAACCCCTCCTCAAATTATAGATAAGTGCAAGTTTGCCATCCTGATAAGAAACAGAATGTGCTTTACATTATATCTAAAAAACAACTATTTGACAAGGGAAAACTGATAAGTTATCAGTAAAATTTCGCAATATAAAAGAATAAGATTACTCACCCTCGGCCATTTTACGAAGATCTTTGGCTAATGTATCGTCGGTGAGGACATAAAGGAAGTCGCCGGCCCGCAATCTGGTGTCGCCTATGGGGATCAGATCGCTTTCGCCGCGCTTGACGTCCACGAGCAGTGTATGCTCAGGCCAGTTGATTTCTTTGATCAGACGTCCGTCGATAGGACTGCCGCTGCAGACTGCCAGTTCAATGACGTTCCGCTGTCTTTCACAGTGACTGCCGTCATTTTTATTGGCGGACTGCAGACTGCGTGCCAGCAGTTCTTCATAGATCGGTTTGCTGCGGCACAGCTCGGCGGCAATAAAGGCCACGATTGAGGCAATGGACAAGACCAGCATATGCTGGAAGGAGCCGGTCATTTCCATAATAAGGATGATACCGGTGATCGGAGCCCGTACCGAGGCGGAAAAGAAAGCCGCCATAGAGATGACGATGATATTGGAGTAAAAGAAAGGATCAAGAAGCCCTAAAGCGATCATGATATTGCTGATGACACTGCCTGTGAGTGCTCCAATGACAAGCATAGGCAGAAAGAAGCCGCCAGGGACACCGCTGCCGTAGCTGAGCATTGTAAAGATGAATTTACCTGCCAGCAGCAAAAGTAAAGCCTGCAGAGTGTAAGGTGTTTTGGCAATATTGTTGATCAATTCGTTGCCGCCGCCCAGCACCTGTGGATAAACAAAGCCTAAAATACCGGCGCAGAATAATGCGAAGACTATTTTGCTGAACGGAGTAGGGAAAAGTTTGTAGAAACGGGGAATATTTAAAAGTCCGGCGTTAAAAACTACGCCTGCCAAACCTACGACCAGGCTTAAAAGGGCCACATAGCCATAATATTCCAGCGGCAGGAAAGGCAGACCGAAAAAATCAAAAATAGTGTCGTTACCAAAGAAGAAACGTGAAATAACCGTTGCAGTCATTGCGGCAGCCATGGCTGGCAGCAGGACGACTACGGAAAAATTGCGGTGCAATTCTTCTAAAGCAAAAATAACGCCCGCTAACGGAGCGTTGAAGGCTGCCGCCAAGCCGGCACTGGCGCCGCTTGTAAGCAGGTAACGTTCTTCGAGCCGGGTGCGTTTCAGCAGGCGGCTGAGTCCCTGGGCGGTTACGGCGCCGAGCTGGATCGAAGGACCTTCCCGCCCCAGGGAAAGACCGGCTCCGATGCCGATGATACCTGCGAGCAGTTTGACCCAGAGGATTCGCAGCCAGCGCATTTTAATGAAGCCTAAAATGGCGCCTTTGACCTGAGGGATACCGCTGCCGGCAGCCAGAGGTTCATATTTTGTCAGTCTGTCTAAAGTGAAGGCTATTACAGCTAAAGCGATGAACCAAAAAGCAGTCCAATACCAGTCTGTGTTTTTAAGAAAGGTGTAAATATGTTCACGGTTAGTTTCTACCAGATGCAGGGACCAGCGGAAAAAGCTGATGATCAGCCCTGAAAGGATACCGATTATGATACCTTCAATAAACAGCTTCAAACGGAAGCTGCGCCAGTTATTGAGCGCACGGTAGGTATTTATGACTTGATCTTTTGCTAGCATTTTCAGGACTCCTTATAATCACCGCGGCCTTCGGCTATTTCATAGCCGATAGAATGCAGCCGTGCGGCGAGGTCATTCTTGGCTTCGGCGGCTTCTGCTCCGCTGCAGAGTTTATTATCATAAAGAAGATAATTTTGGCGGACATCTGCCGGGGAAAGATTGGGCATTACAACATTGGCACCTGCTAAAATACCAAGCTCACGTCCGTTGGGAACGATGGTGCCGAGAGCCGTTGTCGCAGGCAGTAATACCTTGGGAAACATCAGGCGCAGGACGGACAGCAGTGTTAAGGTCTGTTCCAGCGTTCCTGCGGGATAATTTTTAAAGGGTGTAGCATGGTGGGGAATGAAGGGACCGATACCAATCATCTGCGGCTGCAGTTCACGGATAAAGGCCAGGTCTTCGAGCAGATTAGCCATTGTTTGCCAGGGTGAGCCTACCATAAAGCCAGTGCCGACCTGATAACCCAGTTCTTTGAGATCGCGCAGGCAGCGTTTGCGGTTACTCAGTTTGAGTTCTGCCGGGTGCAGTCGTGCATAATGTTCGCTATCTGCTGTTTCGTGGCGCAGCAGATAACGGTCTGCGCCTGCTTTTTTCCAAAGCTGATAGGCTTCACGGCTGCGTTCGCCAATGGAAAGTGTAACGGCACAGTCAGGATAAGCCTGTTTTATGGCGCTGATGATAGCTGCCAGATCTGTGTCGCTGTAGATAAGATCTTCGCCACCCTGCAGAACAAAGGTCCTAAAGCCCAAGGCGTAACCCTGCTCACAGCAGGAAAGGATTTGTTCTTCGGTCAGGCGGTAACGAACAGCTTCTGTGTTGCTGCGTCGTATTCCGCAGTAATAACAGTCATTTCTGCAGTAATTGGTGAATTCGATCAACCCGCGAATATAGATTTTATTGCCGAAAACAGCCTGAGCAGTTTGCTGTGCAGCCTGAGCCAGTTCTGCACGGATGACAGCGTCGCTGAAAGCGGCTGTGAGCAAGGTCTGCATTTGTTCCGGCTGCAGCTGGTGTGTGTGCTGCAGTGTGTGTATCAATTGTTTTATATCCATAATATGTGACCTCTAATTAATGATATATGTTTATTATAGCATATGTACAAATGCAGCGAGTAATCGTTGCCAAGGCAATTTATATTTGTTATAATTGTAAAACAATAAGTAATTAATAAAAAATATGAAAGTGAGAATTGAATGGCTTTAAAGGGTATGGATAGTATAGAACTGGAAGAAAATATATATCCGATAGATGCAATCGATCAGGAGCTTGCAGGGAATTTAACTATAGATAAATTATTTGATGTTTACCGCTTCGTGGATATGAGGACACACTTAGTCCACGATTATAATGACGGCAAGATGTGTGAGCCCTGCCGCAAATGTTATGAGCTGTGGAATCGCAGTAAGCCCTGTCCGAATTGTTCATCCGAAAGGGCTGTCCAGCAGAAAAAGCAAATCATGAAAATGGAATATCTGGGAGATAAAAGTATTTTGATCCTTAGTACGCCCTGGGAGCAAGATGGTAAAGAATATGTGCTGGAGCTGGGACGCGATGTGACAAATTCTTTCAGCGTTTATGATGCTACCAGCGAAGACAGCAGTGAGCTGCGGGAACTAATCAGCAGTTACAGTGAACTTGCGGCCCGTGACAGTTTTACGGGCCTTTACAGTAAAGGCCATGCCAACAATCTGCTGCAGGAAATGTTTGCTGTTCAGAAAGAACAGTTAAAGCTGACGCTGGCGCTGATTGATATCGACCATTTTAAAAGTGTCAATGACAGGTTTGGGCATTTATGCGGCGATGAGGTCATTCTTTATGTAGTTGACAAAATAAATGCGCTTAATGAGCAGTGCAGCGGCTGGGCAGCCAGGATCGGCGGCGATGAGTTTTTACTGGCCTGCCCTTTCAGTGATAAAGACTATGTGGAAAGGCTTTGCCTGGAAATGTCGGAAACGATTACAGGTCACCGTTTTAAAAAGGGGCACAGTGAGTACAGTATAGCAATCAGCTGCGGCGTGGCGGCTTATGACGGGCAGGAAACCCTGGAAGAGTTTTTGGAACGTGTCGATATGAAGATGTACGAAGATAAAGTGCAGAAAAAACAGTAAAAGACAGCAGAGAATTTTCTCTGCTGTCTTTTTAAATGGTTTCGCTGATAAAAAGCTGGTTCATCATTTCCTGAGTACCAATGATCCAGAGGATGTCCCCTTTTTGAAAGACAAAGGAGGCATCAGGATTGAGATGCGTATAATTACCACGTTCCAAACCTAAAGCCAGACAATTGACATTGCCGAGGTAAGAACTTTTTTTGAGCGTGGAGCCGCAGAGCGGCGAATGCCTGTCGATCGGCATCGCGTAACAGAAGTAGGCTGTGCCGCCATGCTTTGGATCGGCTAAAAACTGGTGCAGTGTCTGCTGGTTATCAGTAGCCAGCGGCAGAATCTGCATATCATAGGATTGGATTGCCAGTTCAAAATTCTGCAGCTGTCTGGGCGTACCTGTTAAAAGCAGCTGAGAGCCGGCATAGATAGCGGCACTGCCGCTGGGGATAGGCAGGATCTGGCTGCCGTTTTGGATTTCAAGCACGAAAACATTATAACGGCGGTGCAGATTAAGTTCTTTGAGGCTTTTACCGCCGCAGAGTGAAGTCGCTGCTACACGGTAGCGTTTGACATGCAGCTGTTCATCGAGCCAGGCAGGATGGTTGGCGGCGTGTTTTTTCTGTGCTGCCAGAGTTTTGGCATTCAGGTTAATCATAAACTGAGCCTCGATCTGTAAATAGCGTTCCACGAAATACTCTGAGGAATAGATGAATTTTGCCAGAATGCAGGCTGCAGCAAACGCGATAAATTTGCTGAAACCCAGTATACTTGTAAATACGGACAGGATAAAAAACAAACCAACAGCGATCTTAATAAAAAGCAGAAGAAAAATGGGCAGATGATTAGCGGGTTTTTGGAACCACAGACTTGCTATAAGGTCTGTATGTGCAACCCTCTGGAACATGACCGCCATTAAAAATGGCCCCATACACAACAGCAGGATAACTGCGGCAATAATATCAGCTGTATAGCCGTCAAAAAGCCTGTGGCAATATGGAAGCAGCTTACTTTGTCCCAGATAGGCAAGGAAGCTGAGAATTACACAGAAAACTGTGAGGCGGGTAAAGTAACTCTGCAGCAGTTCTTTCCAGGCACTGCGCTGCTCGTCGCTGGCGGGAGCTTCATCAGGCTGTGGTAAAAGCCGCAGCAGTCTTGCGGGAAGATTACGCAGAAGCCAGCCGGATACTTTATCGGCGTGGCGCAGGATTGAAGGCGTAAGAAAAATACTGATAACTGAAACAGCTACGAAAACAGGATATAAAAAATCGCTGGTGACTTTGAGGGCAGCGCCGATAGAGGCTACGATAAAGGTTATTTCACCCAGCTGCGTCAAACTGAAGCCGCAGCGCAGCGCTGTCTGTAGGTCTTTGCCTGCCAGAAGGACGCCCAGTGATGAAAAAATAGTTTTGCCGATGATCAAAGCTGCTGTAAGTACAGCGATCGGCAGCGCATATTTAATGATCAGAGCGGGGTCTACCATCATTCCGACAGAAACAAAAAAGATGCCGGAAAAAAGATCTCTGACCGGTGTCAGCAGTTTTTTTGTTGTTTCGGTAAAAACAGTGCCGGAAAGCAGCGAACCCATGAGGAACGCTCCTAAGGCCGCCGAAAAGCCCATTTTAGTCGCCAGGACGACCATGCTCAGGCAAAGGCCCAGCGAGAAAATGAGCAGTGTTTCAGAGGTCAGGTGGTGGCTGACCTGACGGAAGAAGGTGGGCAGGAAGAAGATGCCGATAACGAAGCAGATAATGAGGAAAAAGGCCAGCTCGCCAATGCTGCCCAGCATTTCAGTGCCGGAAATGGCAGCGCCTGCCGCCGCAATAGTCGAGAGCATGACCATCATAATAATGCCGGAAATATCTTCCAGAACCAGGATGCCAAAGGCAAAGTGCGTAAAGCGTTCTTTCAGTAAGCCCAGCTCTTCAAAGGTTTTGCTGACGACGGCCGTGGACGACATGGTCAGCATGGCACCGGCAAAAAGACTGTCCAGCGGCTGCCAGCCCAGCAGACGGGCGCAGCCATAACCAAGAATGGTGATGCCGGTCAGTTCCGTTACAGCGGCGATCAGCGCTGTGCCGCCGATACTTTTGATTCTGGCAAAATTGAAATCAAGTCCCAGGCTGAATAAAATAAAAATAACGCCGATGTCAGACCAGACGGTGATATTGGCTCCGTCTGCAACATCGGGCAGCAGGTAAAAGTGAGGGCTGGCAAAAAAACCGGCCAGAATATAGCCCAGTACTAAAGGCTGATTGAACTTTTTGCAGATGATGGTAACGATACCGGCCAGGACCAGAATAAAAGCCAGATCTTCGATGAGGGGAGCAAGTTCGGACATATGCTTAAACTCCTTTATAAATATCAGCGATAGCAGATGTTTTTACTAAAAATTTTAAAAATATTGCTTAAATGAATTATACACTGTTACCCGTGGTTTGAGAAGCAGCGTTTGTCCGGCTAAAGAAAAAGCGCCCGTTTCCAAAAGAAACGGGCGCCTGCTTAATTTTTATCTCTCTCTAATATTAAGCGTTGGATCAAATATGCTCTTCATCTTCAGCAGGGGCATATTTGGGATTAAGGAAGTTGACAAAGATCCAGGCCAGCAGGGCGCCGGATATATTATGCCAGGCCGAGAAAATAGCTCCCGGCACAGTGGCCATCGGCATAGCGGTGAAATGTGCTTTAGCCAGGCCTGTTGCCAGACCGGAATTCTGCATGCCGACTTCAACTGAAAGAGCAATGGCTTTTTTCCAGCTCATACCGGTGATCCGGGCTAAAATAAAGCCTAACAGATAACCCAGGCAGTTGTGGCAGATGACGACCAGCAGAATGATACCGGAAGTTTTGACGATGTTGTCACGGCTGACGGCGATAACGCCGGCAATGATCAGGGAGATAGCGATAGCCGAAACAGCAGGCAGATAATCGGTAGCCTGTTCAGCAAGTTTAGGCAGCAGCGCTTTAACAGCCAGACCAAGGCAGATCGGTATAATAACGATTTGAATGATGCTCCAGAACATTCCCAGCGGGTCAAAAGCGATTTTCTGTCCGATAAGCTGATAGGTGATGAGCGGAGTAAGAATCGGTGAAAGCAGTGTGGAAACACTGGTCATAGTTACAGATAAGGCTAAGTCGCCTTTGGACATGAAGGTAATGACGTTGGAGGAAGTGCCGCCAGGGCAGGTTCCAACTAAAACTACGCCGGCAGTTAGAGCCGGGTCTAAATTAAAGGCCATAGCCAGTAAAAAAGCCAGCGAAGGCATGATAAGATACTGGGCGCAGACACCGACAAAAACATCTACGGGCCGCTTTAAAACTAAAGCAAAATCACGGAGATTGAGTGTGGTGCCCATACCGAACATAATAACGCCCAATAAGGTACTCAAAACCGGGATGCCGCCGATATTACCGACTACCCATTTAAAGCTGTCGGGTACGGTCATGCCCAGGATAAGAAATACAACGGCGATGATACCAAAGTATTTGCCTATCAGATGACAAAACGTTTTCATTGTGTAAAACCTCTTTCCCTTGAATAAAAATAAAATATATCAGATCAACACCTTATGGTGTAGATTTTTGTCTGCGGAAAACAGCAGAGGTTTGCATATTTTTATTAATACTTCCAAATATTATAACAAAAAAATTTTAAAGTTAAAAGGCTAAAGATAAAGTTTCGGGAAATATTGCCTTATGCTATAATAAAAACAGCGTATTGGAAAAGGAGTAAAAGCATTGTATACTATCAGGACCGATTACCGTGACGAAACAGTTATTGAGAAATCGCGGTTCATTTGCACGTTGAAAAAAGTGAGCACTGAAACAGAAGCGCAGGATTTCATCAAGGTTGTAAAAAAAGAGTTTTGGGATGCTACGCATAATTGTTCTGCTTATATTATTGATGAGCTGGCGCAAAGATCGAGTGATGACGGCGAACCGTCAGGAACGGCAGGACTGCCGATGCTTGAAGTGCTGCGGAAAAATCAGCTGAGCGGCGTTGCGGCGGTAGTGACAAGGTATTTCGGCGGGATCAAGCTTGGTGCAGGCGGGTTAGTGCGCGCGTATACTGGCAGCGTGTCCAAAGCTGTTCAAAGCTGCGGCCTGGCACGGAAGATTTTAATGGGTACTTTTGCTTTAAGTGCGGACGCGGCGGACGCAGGAAAACTTCTGAATATTATCTATCAGCAGCAGCTTTTTACAGTGGCGTCGGTAGAATATGGTCAGCAGGCCAGGATTTTGCTGTATATGAGACAGGAACAGCAGGATGAGGCGGAGCGGTGGCTGACTGAGGCGCTTAATACGGCAACGCAGCTGGAACAGGTCGGCAGCGAATATGTAGAGGTACCTGCCGAGAGAGAAAAGTAATAACAGGTCTGATTATGAAGGAGAGAGAAAATGGAGTTTTTAGAGAGTTTTGTTGCTTTTACCAATGATATTTTATGGTCATATGTTCTGATTGTGATGCTGGTAGGTCTGGGAATCTGGTTTTCATTGCGGACACGATTTGTACAGGTGCGCTGCCTGAAGGAAATGGTACGTCTTTTAAAGGAAGGCGTTGGACAGAAGACTGAACATAACCATATTTCTTCCTTCCAGGCATTTTGTGTCAGCACTGCTTCCCGTGTTGGTGTTGGTAATATTGCCGGCATTGCGATCGCTATCGTCAGCGGTGGTCCCGGAGCGATTTTCTGGATGTGGATCATCGCCATTTTAGGTTCGGCTACGGGCTTTATTGAAAGCACGCTGGCGCAAATTTACAAAGTTCCGCGTGAAGGCGGCGGTTACCGCGGCGGACCTGCTTATTATATTAAGAACGTACTGGGCAACAAACCAATGGCGGCCTTGTTTGCCGTTTTGATCAGTGTGACCTTCGGTTTGATTTTTAATTCGGTACAGGCGAATACGATCACAATTTCCCTGCAGGCTGCCTTTGGACTGGATCGTTTCGTGATGGGCTGTATAATTGCCGCTTTGACCGGTATTGTCATTTTCGGCGGCGTGGCGCGTATTGCGAAGGTCGCTGAATGGATGGTGCCGATTATGGCCGGTCTGTATCTTTTAATAGCTTTAGGCGTGACCTTGATGAATATAGAGAAACTGCCGCAGGTTTTCAACGCTATCTTCAGTTCGGCCTTTGATCTGCAGGCTGTTGCCGGCGGCGGTATGGGTGCGGCACTGATGACCGGTATCAAGCGCGGCCTGTTCTCAAACGAGGCTGGTATGGGCAGTGTGCCGAATGCTGCTGCTACTGCCAGTGCTTCGCATCCCGTAAAACAGGGCCTGATCCAGGCTTTTGGCGTTTTTGTTGATACTTTACTGGTATGCTCGGCTTCAGCTTTTATCGTGCTGTTGTCCGATGGTTATACTGAAGGTAAGCTGACCGGTATCGAATTGGTGCAGCAATCCTTGTCACAGCATTTAGGACCATGGGCGCCGAGTTTTCTGGCAGGAATGATCTGTCTGTTTGCGTTCAGTTCTATTGTAGGCAATTATTATTATGGTGAGATCAACATCGGGTTTATCAGTAAAAATTATATGACGCTGATGTTGTTCCGTGTTTTCGTAGTGGGTATGGTACTGTTTGGCAGTGTGGCTAAAGTTGCCCTGGTATGGGATCTGGCCGATCTGTTTATGGCACTGATGGCGATAACGAATTTAGTGGCGATCGCGATTTTAGGCAAGTATGCTTATATTGCTTTGCATGATTATATGGATCAAAAACGTGCCGGTATCGTAGAGCCGGAGTTTGATCCGGCGATATTGCCAAGCCAGCGTGGTATTGAGGTGTGGGGTAAAGAATAAGTTCATAAGGTGATAAGTGAAAACAGACAATGCCATGGCATTGTCTGTTTTGGTTATTAAAGCGATGTATTAGAACGTCAAGCGAGCGCCGGCGTTCCACTGCCAGTCTTTTTTGAAATCACTACCGCTGCTACGTTCCACATCAAAATAGAGGTGGCTGCTTCTGCCTGTTTTTAAAGCCGCGCCGATACCGTATTCAAACCAGGTATCATTAAAGATATCGCTGACGGTCACTGCGCCGCTGCTGTCGCGCATGCTTACGTCATAGCCGCCGCCAAACTCGTGCAGCAGGTTGGCTTTAGCATAGACGATACCTGTAGAGCTGACCTCTTTGCCGATGTTGAAGCCAAGGCGGCCAACGGCGCTTTGGATGCCGCTTTGCCTTACTTCGATACCGTTATTGGTCGTATAGTTGTCGCCGCCCAGATAACCAAGCGTAAGCTGCGCCTGCGGCTCGATGTACCAGCCGTTTTGCAAAGTGTTTTTACGGCCGTATTCAGCGCTCAGCGACACGCCTGTATTATTAAAGTCACCGGTGATCTTGTTGCTGTTGGTATCGTAAACAGCAAAATCATTGTCCATAGTGCTAATTTTAAAGACGACATCCAGGTAATGCCCTTTGTTGCCGATCTCCGTAGTATAGAAACTGATCGCCTTATTGCTGTTATCGCCGCTGCCGCTGCTGTAACTGCTGCTGCCGTCAGTATAGCTGAGTGCCGCGCCCTGATAACGTTTTACCTCAGCAGTGTTTTTAGTCAGCTCGTCATAGCCCAGCTCATAAGCCGTATATTTATTTTCAAAGCCAAATTTGCCGCTGCGGCCGATTTTACTGCCATGCATGCGGAACCAGGCGCCCTTTTGCTCGTTTCCGTTGTGGCGCAGTTCGCCCATGCGTTGTAAAAGCTTATCGTTTTCAGTACGCCAGGTATGATAGTTGAGAGCATTGGCCGCAAGAATGGTATCGACGCTGGTAGTGGTATCGTCAGTTCTGATGATCTTATCTAAATACCAGTCTGTCTCGTAACCGGCCGTATCGCTTTTTTTGCTTGCCAGATCGTAATGAGTATAGAACAAAGTACCTTCACGATCTTTGGCGGTAAATACACCGTCCCCGTTGGTGCTGGCCAGCACCAGTCCATTACCTTCGTTGCTGCCTTCTGTTGGAACATAGTTATCTTTTTGGTAAATGTCCAATATCTGGCTGCCGATAAAGTCACTCTTTACAAAAATTTTGTCGCTTTCCATGCTGCGTACATCTATATCCTGTTTAAAAATGCTGCCTGTGCCGGTTAAATTTTTAACAGTCAAGGTACTGAACTGATTACTATCAGCAGTCATATCAATGATGCCGCTATTGGCGGTTAGATTTGTTGTTTGAGAAGTTTGAGTCATATTCCAAAGAGCGTTATCAGTCAGTGCCAGATCGGCAGTAGCAGTGAAGCCATGATTGATATCGCCGGTAAGAGAAGATTCTCCTCCGTTGAGTTTTAATAGGATGTTGCCTGTTCCACCTGCGTGTATTCTGCCGATCACGGTATTTTTAATGTTTTGGTCAGCTTTATTAACTTCTATAGTGCCGCCGTTTTTTGTATAAAGAGCATAGGCATTAGCAGAAGATTTGGATTTGGCTTCGATAAAGCTGCCGCCGCTGATAGAAGTGTGACCGTCGTCACTGTCCTGGACAGAAACAGCATAAGCTTTTCCCAGTGTTCCCGTGCTTTCGGCAGTGATGATATTAGTGGCCGCGTTAAGATAAATACTGCCGCCTGAAGTACTATAATCAGTGTTTTTATCATTGCAGACGGCGTAAGCATTTTTACTCAAAGCACTGGCAGTAGCCTTGACCTTTAAAGCTGCGCCGCCGATTTTAATTTTGCCGTTGGCGCTGCTTTGCAGACCATAACTACTACCTTTAGAAGAAGCAACTGTTATTTCAGTAGTACCTGTAGTGCTGTTATTATTGATATAGGCATTGCCGGCTTTTTGGCTTTCACCAGATAAACTGGGTTCCAAACGTATACCATAACTGCCGGCAGAGCCGGTAGAAGTAACATTGATCTTGGTATTTTGTGAAGTAATATTCAGATCAGCGTTGCCGGTCATAAAAACACCGATATTTTTAGTACTGCTTGCAGTAGTGTCTGTAACAGTATTGATCACGATATTTTCATGCTTATCTAATACTACGTCCCGGGCTCCCCAGATACCTGCTACATAACTACGAGCTTTACCCGTTTTTAAATCAGCTGTTATCGTGGTGTTTTTTCCATGGAATTCCATGGCGTTGCCAGCAACAGCGCTGTCAGCGTCTATTCTGATGCCGCTCATATATGGAGTATCAGCGCCGCCGGTAACCTTAATAGTATTATCGCCGTTTAAAATCATCTGACCGTTTTTATTGGTCAATAATCCATAACCATGCTTACCGGCTTCGACAACGATATCTAACTTGCCGTTCACTGTTATAGACCCGCCGTTGTCGGCCGTCATACCGGAAGCATCAAGATTTGCCTTGACATTGGACTTTATGTTGATGGTCGTAGTATTCGCATCTAATTTTACTGCTCCTCCAGATTTGGTATAAATACCGGTCGAAAAGCTTTTTTCTGGTGCGGAATTTGTACCATTGTAATTTTTCTGTGTAGCATTGATGACCAGTTCCTTACCAGCCATCGTTATGGTTTCACCATTACGAACTGCTTCGATAACATGATTGGGATAGCTGTTGCGATCATCAGGTTCAGCTATATCGAATTGTAATTTGTTGAATTTTATACCTACGTCCAGACCATCTGTAGTGATTATTCCATTGACATCCCAATTACCTGTAACATTCGATTGACTGCCTGACAAACTATCGCCCTGTATATACTGTTCATCTACTTTGGTGTAATCTTTGCTAGAAATAATAGGATCACTAGCAGTGGTGATAGTTATGGTAGCTTTAGTTGGTTCTGCCGCAGCTACAACTGAATTTGTTAAAAAAGCAGAAGCATTTAATCCCAGGAGCAAGCTCAAGGCAATATTTCTGCTAATGTTCACCTTCAAAACATCATCCCCTTGTTGATTTGTTTAAAAATATTAATAAAAACTAATAATTGCTAAAATTATAGCACTTTCGCCCCCCCCCACAAGACCTCTCCGCTTTTTTTTCTATTAAAAGAATAGGTATAATTTAAATGCTAATAGTAATAAGCGACAAAAAACACCGCCGCTCAAAGTTACAGAACGACGGTGTCGATGCTTGTATATATTGTTGTGTGGGATAATGCCTCTTTCAAGAAGCGTGATAATAAATAAAGTAGCCCGTCCGCATTAATGCGGACGGGCTGCTGCGGTTACAGCATTTTCTTTAATTCTGCGGTATTTTCGACAATCGTGACGTCGTGGGTACGCATTTCTTCGAGTGCCGCCGCAACTGTATCGGGAGCGATTCCGCGGCAGGCAGCAAGGTTCAGGATGACCTCGAAACCTGCGGCACGTAATTGCAAAACAGTATTTTTTACGCAGTAGTCAGTAGCCAGGCCGCCGCAGATCACTGTAGTGATGCCATGTTCACGCAGATACTCGATCGCGCCGGTAGAAAGTGTGTTGGCTAAATCATGGTAACAGGCCCCATAGGGATGTTTGTCGATTTCAATACCTTTGTAGACCTGAAAGTCGTAGTTCTTAGGATCAAGACCAGTAATAAATTCAAAACCTTTGGTCCCAACAATGGCATGAGCCGGCCAGTATACATCGACATCGGGGTAGCCGCTGACGGGACTGAGCACAGGATGTCCGTTACCTGCGATCCAGACTGCCTGAGGGGAATGGGCGTCACGCGAGCCGATACGCAGCGATGCTAGAGCTGCCTGGGCATTCAGTTCCTCAACGATCTGGTCGCCTTCGGCAACCGGAAGTTCGTCCGGACAGACAGGAGTAAAGGTATTTTGAGCGTCGATATCGAACGCGGCGATTTTATTTTGGGCGGGTAATTTAGTAAGCATGGCAAAATCCTCCTTAAAAAAGATGTTTGTTAACAGTATTATACTCTATTTTGGCAGGTGATTATAGAGCTTCTTTAAATTGCAGGTAATTGACTGTGTGCTTGACAAGGTTTTTAAATCAGAGTAAGATGTGAATATGAATTTCAATTTCAAATTAGGAAGTGCTTTATGAAAAAACGTAATCCTTATAAAACAGCTCAGCAGGAAGCGATGCTGCAATATTTTTTAGAGGATAAACATAATTTTTTAACTGTCAAAGATTTGCTGAGCAGCCTGCAAAAATTGCAGATCGACATCGGTCAGACGACGGTGTACCGTTTTCTGGAGCGGCAGGCTTTGGAAGGATCTGTCATTAAAATCCAGCCGGTTGATGGATCGGGAACGCAGTATTGGCGTCTGCCTTGTCCGCAGGCTGATTTAAGAGGGAAGCTGGTGTGCCTGAAATGCAGAAAAGTCATTCCTCTGAGCTGTGAGCACTTAGATATGTTTTCAGAGCATGTACTGCATAAGCATAAATTTAATTTAAGCCTGCAGCACAGCATTTTATATGGTTATTGTGAAGATTGTGATAACTGAGCAGTCTGAGGAAAGAGGTGATAAAGAGTAAAAATAAGGTTGGTGCGTTCTGGCAAGGGCTCACCGGGGAGAAGTGAAGCGGCTTACTGCTTATAAATTTTAGCTGCGGTAATTTGTAGGAGGTAAGAATGAAGAAGTTTTTAGTTGTAATATTGGGTATGGTTTTACTGGCGGCAGTCGGCTGCGGCAGTGAACAAAAACAGGCTGATGGCAAGCTGCCGGTAGTGGCAAGCTTTTATCCTATGGCTGATTTTACCAGACAGATCGGCGGAGATCTGCTGCAGGTCGATACATTGATCGCTGACGGTGTGGAACCGCATGACTGGGAACCGACAGCCAAGGATTTAACAAAATTAGGCAATGCCAGGCTTTTTGTTTATAACGGCGGGGTCGAGAACTGGGCCCGGCCTGCTTTAGAAGCTGTAAAGGACAAGCAGGTAGCCAGTGTGGAGGCCGGCAAAGGGCTGTTTGACGAAAAAGCTACTCATGTAGATCCGCATGTCTGGCTGAGTCCGAGAAAAGCTGTATTGGAAGTTGCTGCAATAACGGCTGCTTTGGTGCAGGCTGATCCTGAACATGCTGCTGTTTATAAAAAGAACAGCGAAGCCTATCAGGAAAAACTGCTGCAGCTTGACCAGCGTTTGACAGAGCTGGCGGCTAAAGCACCGCAAAAGCTGTTTGTCACGACTCATGCCGCCTTTGGTCATCTGGCTGAAGATTATGGTCTGCAGCAGGTAGCGATCATGGGTATTTCTCCTGATGCGGAACCAACTCCGGCTGATTTGAAAAATCTGATCAGTACGATCAAAGACAATCAGGTAAAATATGTTTTCTTTGAAACTCTTGTCAGTCCCAGGATCGCTCAAACTGTTGCGGAAGCCTCCGGAGCTGAAACGCTGGTGCTTGATCCGCTGGAAGGTTTGAGTGAAGCAGGCAGAAACAACGGCGACGATTATTTAAAAATCATGACGCGGAATATCGACAATCTGGAGTTGGCATTGGGCGTTAAATAAACGGTGGAACTATGGAAAATATCATCAAAATAGATAAATTAGGTTATAATTATGGCGAGGGCTGGATTCTGCACGATCTGTCAGTAGAGATTGCCCAGGGTGATTTTGTTGCTGTTATCGGCCCGAACGGCGCCGGCAAAAGTACTTTGCTGCGGCTGTTGGCAGGTATCCTGCAGCCGACTTCCGGCGAGATAGAGCTGTATGGAACGCCGCTACCGCAGTTCAGCGGCTGGGAAAAGATCGGTTATGTGCCGCAGAATCCTGCTAAACAGCATCGCGATTTCCCAATCAGTGTCAAAGAGGTTATCGGGCTGGGCCTTTTGTGTGGCAGCAGTATGTTTCAGAAAATTTCCCGGGCTGGCAAAGCCAGAGTGGAAACGATGCTGGAACGGTTTTATCTTCAAGAGCTTGCGCATCGTAAAATAGGTGAGTTATCAGGCGGTCAGCAGCAGCGTGTCTTTTTGGCACGCGCTATGGTGCGGCAGCCTGAACTGCTGCTTTTGGACGAGCCTGCTACCGGAGTCGATCCGGATGCGAAGATCGAACTGTACAGAATGCTCAGGGATATCAACCGTGAGCTGGGTGTGACGATCGTGATGGTGTCGCATGATTTGGAGCTGGCAGCCGAAGTGGCGCATAATGCTTTGTGCCTTGACCACGATGTCTGCTTCTGGGGCGACGTACAGCAGGCGCTGGTGCATCGTCATAAGCACGGTTACTTTTACAGATAGAAGGTACTTATATGTTGGAAATGTTTGAAACAGAATTTATGCAGCGCGCCTGGCTGGCCGGTTTGATCGTGGCAGTGATCTGCCCGTTGATCGGCAGTTTTTTAGTGCTGCGGCGGCAGTCGATGATCGGTGACGGCCTGGGACATATCGCCTTCGCCGGTGTAGCGGGCGGAGCGCTGATGGGCTGGCAGCCCGTTTTGAGCGCGGCAGCGGTCACTGTGCTTGGGGCGCTCGTGATAGAATGGGTACGGACCAGGCTGGCGGCCTTTTCAGAGATGATTTTAGCAATTTTCTTTTACAGTGGTATCGGGCTGGCAGTTGTTTTTACAAGTATGAACCGTATGGGCGGTTTTAATTTAAGCAGTATTTTATTCGGCAGTCTGATGACGATCAGCAGCAGCGATTTATGGATAGTGGCCGGCCTGGGGATTTTTGCCTGTATTTTTGTGGTACTTTTTTACCGGCCGCTGCAGTATCTGACCTTTGATGAAACATCGGCACGGGTGGCAGGCTTGCCTGCTGACCGACTCAATATGTGGCTGGCGGTGCTGACGGCGCTGACAGTTGCGCTTTCGATGCGTATCGTAGGCCTGCTGCTGGTTTCCGCTATGATGGTGATACCGGTAGCCTGCGCACTGCAGACGGCACGCAGCTTTGCCGGGACGATTTACGGCGGTATTGCTTATGGGCTCGTTATCGTTTCAGGTGGTCTGACCTTATCCTATTATGCTAATTTAGCGCCGGGCGGCACTATTGTACTGACTGGTACCTGTATGTTTATTTTGAGCTGTTTATTTGGCAGACGTTTTTATCAGAAACCGCAGGCACAGGAGAACCTGACGGCAGAATGCAAGATCTGCCGCTGCAGGAAGGAGGAGCAGACGGATGCAAGTTGATCTGCATATCCACAGTACCGCTTCTGACGGTACCTGGACTCCGCCGGAAGTCGTTGCAGCGGCGCTTGCAGCAGGGCTGGGAGCTATTGCTGTTACCGATCATGACAGCGTGGTCAATGTGGCGGCGACACATGAGCTGGCCGTCGCAGCAGGATTAAAATTTATTCCCGGTGCGGAGATCTGTTCGACGAAAGACGATTTCTGTTTTCATATCCTGGGTTATGGTATCGATGTCACAAACAAATGGCTGCTGGATTTATTGGAGCATAATGAGCGGCTTTTGCACAGCAAGGATGATGAAAGCATAAAAATGTTGATCGAACGAGGCTGGCCGCTGGATTTTGAAGAGTTTTTGCGGTATGATTATGATAGAAGACGCGGAGGCTGGAAAGCCCTGGCTTTCTTGCAGGATAAAGGACTCTGCGGCGATGTCAATGATTTTTTCAGCAGGATTTTTACCAAAGAACATGATCTTGGTTTTCCGGTTTTTCCTTCGATCAAAGAAGTTGTGGATGCCATCCATGCTGCCGGCGGCGTAGCTTTATGCGCGCATGCAGCCAGCAGTTTTCATGGGCCGGGGCTGGCAGCGACACTGCTGGAATTGGCGAAGGAGGATTTTGACGGGTTTGAATGTTACCATTCGGGACACAGCAGGGAAGATACTGCGGCACTGCTCACTTATTGCCGTCAGCATCAGCTTCTTGTCAGCGGCGGCAGTGACTGCCACGGCAGTTTTGTGCCGTCACGTGCGCTGGGCCGGCCTGTTATCGACAGCAGCGACCTGAATTTACCGGGATTGTTATAAGGGAGGAATGGAATATGACGAAGGCAAAAGTTTATTTTTCGGATATGCGTACCAGATATGGCGGGTTGAGTTTACCGCAGAAGCTGGGTAAGCTGATCGAAGCAGCCGGGATCGGAGATATTGATTTTCAGAATAAATTTGCGGCGATCAAGATCCACTTCGGCGAACCGGGCAATCTTTCTTTTCTGCGCCCAAATTATGCCAAAGTAGTTGTTGATACCGTTGCCGCACAAGGAGGACGTCCGTTTCTGACAGACTGCAACACTTTATATGTAGGCCGTCGTAAGCATGCGCTGGAACATATTACAGCTGCTTACGAAAATGGTTTCAGTCCTTTTTCAACAGGCTGTCACATTATTATTGCCGACGGCTTGAAGGGTACTGACGAAGCTTATGTAACTGTGCCGGGCGGCGAATTGGTGCAAGAGGCGAAAATAGGCAAAGCATTGATGGATGCGGATATCGTGATTTCCCTGAACCATTTTAAAGGTCACGAAGCTACTGGTTTCGGCGGCGCTATTAAAAATATCGGTATGGGCGGCGGTTCTCGTGCCGGCAAAATGGAAATGCACCATGACGGCAAACCGCATATCAGTGAACGCAAATGTATCGGCTGCGGTGCCTGCGTGCGGATCTGTGCGCATGGTGCGCCGATCATCGAAAATAAAAAAGCGCATATCGATCTGGATAAATGTGTTGGCTGCGGACGTTGCATCGGTGCCTGTCCGATGGACGCGGTGAAGCCGCCCGCTGATGGTTCCAGTATGGAAGCGCTCAATAAAAAGATGGCGGAATATGCCTGGGCTATTTTGCACGGCAGGCCGCATTTTCATATCAGCCTGATCGTTGACGTATCTCCTTACTGTGATTGTCATGCGGAAAATGACGCACCTGTAGTGCCTAATATCGGTATGCTGGCATCTTTTGACCCGGTGGCGCTGGATCAGGCTTGTGCAGATCTGGTCAACGCAGCGCCGGTCATGGCGAACTCACTGCTGGACGATCATTTAAAAGCTGATCCGGAAGGCTGTCAGGGACATGATCATTTCCATAACCTGACACCGGAATCTGAATGGAAGACCTGTCTTGCTCATGCCGAAAAGCTGGGTATGGGAACACGCGCGTATGAACTGGTAACAGTAAAATAAAAGGAGCTGACAGTATGATTGTTACGACCACACCTGCTGTAGAAGGCAGAAAAATCGTTGCTTATAAAGGTATTGTTTTTGGGGAAGTAGTTTCCGGCGTTAATTTTATCAAGGATATGTTTTCCAGCATTACGGATATGATCGGCGGCCGCAGCGGGACCTATGAAAAGGAACTGCAGGAAGCACGTGAAAAAGCGCTGGCGGAAATGTCTGAGCGCGCCGCTAAATTGGGCGCCGATGCCGTAGTCGGTGTCGATGTGGATTATGAAGTGCTGGGCGAAACTAACGGTATGCTGATGGTCAGCGTTTCCGGAACCGCAGTAAAACTTGATTAAGAACAAGGGAAATCAGCTAATTAAATAGAATCAAACGCTCTTAGGGCCTGTTGTCTGTATCTTACAGACAGCAGGTCTTTTGTTTTTGCGCAGGTTTAATTTTGATATTAACGTAACCAAATGGCCGTGCAAGACCATGAAAATGTTGAACTATTTCATCATAAATGTCTTGCGGGGGGGTACAAGTGTGGTAATATAACATATGAAATACAAAATAATTTAAGAATATAAAATAAAACAATTGTTTTGTATCGAAATCATCAAAGCTTCTTTTGTGAAAAATTGTTGGACCTGAGATTACCAAAGTTGAGGGAGGTAATTTTTAAGCAGATTATACAGGTACTGACGTTTTAAGGAGCTTAATAATTTGAGTGAGGATGGGGTGGTATTATGTTGAGTAAAAGAAAGAAGCATTTAGCGGCCAAAATTACTTTAGGGCTGGTGTTCTCATTATCGGCAGGTCTTTTTAGCAATACTGGTTTTGCCGCAGAGGACAGCTACAAGAATGAGACCATTCGGTATTATGTCGGTGGTACACTGGGAATTACAGAGCTCACTGCCACTGATACGACTGCGACTATCGGCGGTAGTGCTTTTAAGAATGTTATGATAGTGGCCAAAAATTCTGTTGATAAAAGTGCTTCGGCTACAGGTATTTATCTCAATCCGGGCGCGGATGTAAGCGTTTTGGGTGAGCGGATAAGTATAACCGCTATTAATGAATATGAAGACGCCAGTAGCAGAGCTATAGAATTCGGGGTAGCCAACGGGCATAATCAGTCCAAACTGGTTTTGGGCGATACCAATACTAAAACCATCGATATCGTCAGCCATTCCAAAGGCGAAGCCATAGGTATTTTTGTATCAGGAGGCGTAGGCGTGTCGCAAAATGCTCATGCGCAGATCAACGGCGGCATGTTGAATGTAAATGTTCGCGGTGACAGTAATGGAAAATTGGTATCAGGAATCCATGTTGCCAATAATACTGCTAATGAGACCATGCCAGGCAGTGGGGCTGTTTTGGAAATAAATGCTGATAAAACAATGATCAAGAGCAATGGTATTGGAGTGAGCGCTTATTCTAACGGCACCTTAAAGGTAAAGGGAGATTTGGCGGTAGAGGCTGCAACTGCTGTTTCGGCAAGGGGCTACAGCAAAATAGAAATCAATAAGGACAAGCAGAATACAGTCCAGCTGAAGGGCAATGTAGAATTTAATTATGACTCGGCCAGCAGCGGTACCCCTATCGAAGCCGATGTTACGATAAATCTGTCTGATGCAGACTCGTATTTGCATGGGAACATCATAAAAAGCGGTGATTTTGCAAGTACAATGACAGTTAATGATAAACAGAAAGTAACGGGCATGACACTGGGCCTGTCTAATAATGCTCAGTGGACAACGGATGCGGACAGCTTTGTCAATAAATTGGTTCTTGATAACGGTATCGTCAATATCAATGGTGGTGAGAACCAGACGGTTAGCGTTGGCAGGATCGACGGCAGCGGCACGGTTAATTTAGCGACGGCCAAAACAGATGCTGGCTTTGTCAGCGGTAAGCTGGCAATAGGTACTACCGATCTGGATGACGTTGATAAGCAGGATGCCACGTCAAATTTGGATGTTAATTACACAGGCATAACAGCTGACGACCTGCAAAACAACGTGGATGATATGGTGCAGCTGGCAAGTAATATAAGTGTAAAAGATAAGACCAATACTGGTTTAACAGCTAAAGCCAATGTAGCAGAAGGTCTGCTCAAAGGCGCAGTGAGCGCCGATTTGGATACAGCTGTTGGTGGCAGTAGTATCGTGACAAACAGTGTCAAGCAGGCTAAGGAAAGTTCTACTATGACTTCCATGCGCAATATCGCCAGCGTGGCGATCGTAGCCTGGCGCCAGGAGGACAGCACTCTGAGCCAGCGTTTGGGCGAATTGCGCAACAGCGAAGGCGATCAGGATATTTGGGCACGTATGAACCGCGGTGAATTTGAATACAGCGGTGCTTATAAAAATCAGTACAATTTTTTCCAGCTGGGTTATGATAAAGCAGCCGGCAGCTGGCATTATGGTGCGGCAATAAGCCATAACGACGGAAAAACTACTTACGATAGCGGTAAAGGTGAAAACAAGAGCACCTCCCTGTCACTTTATGGAACCTGGCTGGGTGACAGAGGACATTATACTGATATTGTTTTAAAACAGGGTCGTTTATCCAACGAATACGATAATTATGCGGCAGCAGGGCATACTCATGGAGATTATGATGCTTGGGGAACTTCTTTGAGCGGTGAATATGGTATGAAGGTAGGCCTTGATAACGGCTGGTATGTAACACCGCAGGCTCAGCTGACATTGATGCGTATCGGCGGTGAGGATTATACGGCTAATAACGGTATTAAAGTCAGCCAGGATACGCTGTCAAGCTGCGTTGGACGAGTGGGCTTTGAAATGGGGAAGAGTATCAGCGATAAAGGCAGCATTTATGCTAAAGCCTCATTACTGCACGAATTTGCTGGTAACGCTGACACCTATCTGAGCCTGAATGGTATCAGCAACAGCTATAGTCAGGATATTGGCGGCACCTGGTATGAAGCAGGCCTGGGCTTCAACTTCAAAACTACGGACAGCAGTTATGTTTATGCTGATGTAGTTAAAACATTTGGCGATGATATTAAAACTCCTTGGCAGTGGAATGTGGGTGCTCGCTGGAGTTTCTAAGCAGTATTGAAATCTGAACAGAAGAGAAATAAAAAAGCACCGCCTGAAAGCGGTGCTTTTTTATTTCTCTGTTTTTCTCATGGGCTTCGCTTTTGGTATTTTGGGCGCGGTCAGTTCAAAGCTGTGGGCGATCATGGCAAATAATTCGCCTTTGGGTACACTGTTTACTTCGACGGTGTTCCAATGTTCTTTGTTCATATGCCAGGCCGGGTAAACGCCTTTGTAAGTACGGCGCAGAAATTCGGATCTGACAGGATCACATTTCAGATTTATGCAGAGCTTGCCTTGAAGATGCATAATACAGGCAAACCATTTACCACCGGATGGATGGCGCATAATAGTGAGATCGTTATCGGCAAAGGGATAATCTTCGACAGCATTAGGATAAGTAAGGCAATGAGCGATCAAGGTTTGTTTTTCCATGGCAGATACCTCGCTTTCGTCAGGCGGCATTAATTTTATCATAATTATATAACAAAAAAGCCGACCTCGCAGTCGGCTTTTTATTTTGTGATATGCTAATTATTTCCCTGTCAGTCTTTTGATTATTTCCTGATAGGCTTCTTCGACGCTGCCCATATCACGGCGGAAACGGTCTTTGTCGAGTTTTTCGTTAGTATCCCAGTCCCATAAGCGGCTGGTATCAGGTGTGATCTCGTCGGCGAGGATCACTTTTCCGTCTGCATCGACGCCAAATTCCATTTTGAAGTCGATCAGGCGCACTTTACGTTCAGCCAGAAAGGCTTTTAAGATTTCGTTGATCTTCAGGGCGCAGGCTTTGATTTCTGCAACCTGTGCATCGGTTGCCAAGCCAAAAGCTTCGGCATAATCAGCGTTGATCATCGGATCGCCAAGATCGTCGTTTTTATAGTAAAATTCTACGATAGGGCGTTTCATAACATAGCCTTCTTCGACGCCCATTTTTTTGGCCAGGCTGCCGGCGGCGATGTTACGGGTAACTACTTCCATGGGGATGATACTGACTTTTTTACACAGCGCTTCACGATCGCTGAGCTTTTTGATCTGATGATGGGGGATGCCGTGCTTGGCAAGCAGGTCAAAGAAAAAGCTGGTGATCGTATTATTCATAATGCCTTTATCTGCGATAGTGCCTTTTTTGAGGCCGTTCATGGCGGTAGCGTCATCTTTATAATAGATGATTACTTCATTGGGGTTCTCGGTTTCAAAAACTTTTTTGGCTTTGCCTTCATACAACATTTTTGCCATTGTCTGTAACCTGCTTTCTTTTAAATAAATTTATTAGTAGAGCCGGCGAATGTAAGGCACTCGTCGCCTGCTAAATCGCAAGTGTTGATATTGGTAGATGGATTTTTTACATTGTTAGTTTAGCTTGTTTGCTTTTCATTGTCAATGATTTTTCGGAACATTTAATATAAAAAATAGTAAAAAAAGGCGTTTTTATGCTAAAAATCCGAACATTTAAATAAAAATGTGGAAAAATATTTGCTAAAACTCTTTACAAATCCTGAAAAGTGATTTATAATCACAGCATAAGCAACAGCGAAGTTGCGGGCCAAGGCCTGAGTTCGCCGTTGCTTTTTGTTTTATTCTGTTTAGTTTCAGTGAGGGGGAGAAAATTATGAGCAATGTACCGAAAATGTTTGGCAGCCTGGTATTTAATGAAACGGTTATGAAAGACCGTTTGCCAACGGCTACCTACAAGACTTTCAAAAACGCTGTCTTAAAAGGCGAAGCGCTGGATCTGCCGATTGCCAACATCATCGCCAATGCGATGAAAGACTGGGCGCTGGAACATGGCGCGACCCATTTTACCCATTGGTTCCAGCCGATGACCGGTATTACTGCCGAAAAGCATGAAAGCTTTATCGCTCCGACGGCAGACGGCCGCGTTATTATGGATTTCTCCGGGAAAGAACTGATACAGGGCGAGCCTGATGCTTCCAGCTTTCCTTCGGGCGGTCTGCGCGCTACTTTTGAAGCCCGCGGCTACACTGCTTGGGACCCTACCTCTTATGCGTTTATCAAGGATGGCTGTTTATGTATCCCGACTGCGTTTTGCTCCTATACCGGCGAAGTATTGGATAAAAAAGCGCCGCTGCTGCGCTCGATGTGCTGTGTCGACCAGGCTGCCAGACGTATACTGGCGCTGTTCGGGCAGGCGACTGAGAAGGTTGTGACTACTGTCGGGCCGGAGCAGGAATATTTCCTCGTCGATAAGGAGATGTGGGAGCAGCGTAAGGATCTGGTATATACGGGGCGTACACTGTTCGGAGCCAAGGTTCCGAAAGGGCAGGAGATGGAAGACCATTATTTTGGCATCATCAAGCCGCGCGTCCTGGCTTTTATGAAGGAGCTGGATGAGGAGCTGTGGAAGCTGGGTGTGCTTGCTAAAACGGAGCATAACGAAGTTGCTCCGGCCCAGCATGAGCTGGCACCTATTTTTACTACTACTAATGTAGCTTCTGATCATAATCAGCTGACAATGGAATTTATGAAGCGCGTTGCCCTGCGTCACGGACTGGTATGCCTGCTGCACGAGAAACCCTTTGCTGGCGTTAATGGCAGCGGTAAGCATAATAACTGGTCTATTGCGACTACTGAAGGCGATAATTTACTGAATCCCGGTAAAGAACCACATAAAAATACCCGTTTCTTACTGTTTCTCGCAGCTATCATCAAAGCTGTTGATGAATATCAGGATCTGCTGCGCGTAAGTGTAGCCAGCGCCGGTAACGATCATCGTCTCGGCGCGAATGAAGCGCCTCCTGCGATAGTATCTGTTTTCCTGGGGACGGAGCTGACCAATATTCTGGAAGCTATCGAAAAAGGGAAGCAGTACAATCCTGACGCGGCGGCGTTATTGAAATTGAGCGGCGATGTTATCCCGGCACTGACCAAGGATAATACGGACAGAAACCGTACGTCTCCGTTTGCTTTCACCGGCAACAAGTTCGAGTTCAGAATGCTGGGCAGCGAGTTTTCTATCGCCGGCCCTAATATCGTTCTCAATACTATAGTTGCCGAAGCTTTGAATCAATTCGCAGACAAATTAGAAAAAGCAGCCGATAAAGATGCTGCCATGAAGAAATTGATCAAAGAAACCATCGTCAAGCATAAACGTATCGTGTTCAACGGTGACGGTTATACGGACGCATGGGTAGAAGAGGCCAAATCGAGGGGGCTTCTTAATCTTAAATCCACACCGGAAGCGCTGCCTTATATGGAAGCGGAAAAAAATATCGAATTGTTTGTTAAACACGGTATTTTTACAGCGGCCGAGGTGCGTTCCCGGGTGGAGATCATGCTGGAAAAATATGCCAAAACGATCAATATCGAAGCCTTGACGATGCTGGATATGCTGTATAAGGATATCCTGCCGGCGGCAGCGGCTTATACTAATGACCTGCTGGGCAATGCTGCGGCTAAAAAGGACTTGGGGATCAAAAACTGCTTTGAAGCTGATCTGGCGGCGAAGATTTCCGAGTTGACCGCTAAAATGTATAACAGCGGTGAAAAGCTGGCCAAAGCGCTGAAAGGTGCTGAAAAATGCGTTGATATGAAAGCTGAGGCCAACTATTATCATGACACGGTTTTAAAAGAAATGGAGCTCCTGCGCAGCTATGCTGATGCTGCCGAAGAGCTGATCGGTGAAGACTATCTGCCGTATCCGACCTACGGCAAGCTGCTTTACGGCGTCAACAATTAAAGGACGCCCTGGGGAAGCTGACAACGCGAAGAAGCGTATCCGCTGAGGATACGCTTCTTTTTTATAAATAGAGCTAAAATGATTGGATGTGGGGGGACTATGATGATGGAAAAATACGCAGCAGCGGATACGATGTGGGTACTGATCGGCGCGTTTATGGTATTTTTTATGCAGCCGGGTTTTGCCATGGTCGAGACCGGTTTTACCAGAGCTAAAAATGCCGGCAATATCGTGATGAAAAATTTTATGGACCTGTGTCTGGGCAGTATCGTTTTTTGGATCATTGGCTTTGGCCTGATGTTTGGCACGGATATCGGCGGTTTGATCGGTGCGCCTGATTTTTTTGTGCAAAACGATTATGGGGCGTCTTATCCGTCCTGGGCCTTTTTTATCTTTCAAACTGTTTTCTGTGCTACGGCGGCGACTATTGTATCAGGTGCTATGGCCGAACGGACGAAGTTTTCTGTTTACTGTATCTACAGTATTTTGATCAGCGCGGTTATTTATCCGGTCTCGGGGCATTGGATCTGGGGCGGCGGCTGGCTCGGCGCCACGGGTTTTCATGATTTTGCCGGTTCTACGGCGGTCCATATGGTTGGTGGTGTAGCCGCGCTTGTCGGTGCCAAGATACTTGGTCCGCGTATTGGAAAATATAATGCTGACGGCAGTGTCAATGCCATACCAGGACACAGCCTGACGCTGGGCGCTTTGGGCGTATTCATTCTCTGGTTCGGCTGGTTTGGCTTTAACGGCGGCTCTACAGTTTGCGCGACCGGTGACGATGTCCTGACATCAATGGGCAGGATCTTTGTTACTACTAATATGGCCGCTGCCTCTGCCGCGACGGCAACGATGTTCCTGACCTGGCTGCGTTACGGCAAGCCTGATGTATCGATGACCTTGAACGGCGCGCTGGCAGGATTGGTCGCTATTACTGCTGGCTGTGACGTAGTCAGTGTTCCGGGAGCTTTTGTGATCGGTATCATTGCCGGGCTTGTGATCGTTTTTGCAGTAGAATTTTTTGACCAGATTGCCAGAATCGACGATCCTGTCGGCGCAATTTCGGTACATGGAGTCTGCGGTGCGCTGGGCACGCTGCTGGTTGGTGTTTTTGCAGTAGATGGCGGTCTGCTGTACGGCGGCGGCAGTGAGCTGCTGATCATTCAGGCGACGGGAGTTGCAGCGGTAGCGGCGTATATCGGTATCGTGATGACGCTGATTTTTCAAATCCTCGATAAAACTATCGGGCTGCGGGTCAGCACGCGTGAGGAAATCGCCGGGCTGGATATGGAAGAGCATGGTCTGGCCAGCTCTTATGCCGATTTTATGCCGGCGGCAGAAGATTTCCATGGTGCTGTGACTGCTCAGGAAGCAGCAGAGGCTGGTGCTGCCGTTACTCACGTTACTGCCGCTCTGCCGTCAGCAGGCAGACCGAAAATGACGAAGATCGTGATCATTACTTCGCAGCTGCGTTTTGAGATCTTGAAGGAAGCTTTGGATAAACTTGGTATTACCGGTATGACGGTAACGAAGGTTTTGGGTTACGGGCTGCAGAAAGGCAATACCGAATATTACCGCGGTGCGGAAGTAAGCGTGCATCTGCTGCCCAAGGTCAAAGTAGAACTTGTTGTTTCGGCTATTCCTGTGGCTGCGGTGGTGGCCGCTGCGAAAAAAGTGCTTTATACAGGTAAGTATGGCGACGGTAAAATTTTTATCTATGATGTAGAGAACGTCGTTAAGATACGTACTGGCGAGGAAGGCTATGAAGCCCTGCAGGACGAGCCGATCGAGGCATAATAAATAAAGCTGACTTGCGGTACTGTCCTGATATGGCGGCAGTACCGCTTTTTAGCAATCAAATTTTAGAAAATAATGCAACTAATAATTATTATTAAGATTTTTGACTGTCGCTGCTTTCTGTGATATAGTGATAATAACAACAAGCGATGCTGTCATTCATTGGCAGCGCGCCGTTGATCTTGAAAAGACAGGAGTTGAAAGTTATGTTGTATACCGCAGAAGACGCGATCCAGATTTATCATGCTAAATCATCGACTTTGGAATTTTTTGCGGCAAAAGTGCCGAAAGCTGCCTGGCAGGGTATCCGCAAAGAAGATATTGAGCCGGCTCAGGAATATTACAGTGACGATATTATTGTAGATTTTGATTTGCTGGACCGGGACGCTTATGAAGAAAAGGTCTGCGGCGGTGCTCATAGCGATCTGCCCGATGCGGCGTTTCCTGTTTTGGTGATCGTCAAGTCTTTGGATTAAAAAATTTTTATACTCAAAAATGGCCTTTGCAGGTACTGCGCTTACAAAGGTCGTTTTTTTATTTACTTCTACTGTTTCAGGGGGGTTAAGGGCTTTAAAATGTGCCATTCAGACCTGTAAAAAAGGCGGAAAAAGTATTTTTGTAAGTAAACTGTAATTTTTTTCTAGTTGATATTTAAATATTGAAAACTTCACACAGATGAAAAAGTGTATATAATAAAAATCGTAAACAAAACCTGCTCAGCAGGAAAGGAAAGAGGTCAATGAAAATGAAAAAATCTGTAATCGTAGTGGTCTGCTTATTATTGGTAGGCATTTTTGGCTGGTCTATTGCTAAAGCCAACAGTGCCGATATCAAAGTCCATCTTGGTGCAGGCACCATCGTTATGGATCAACAAGAGCTGGTATTAACTCCTGATGAAGCCATCATGGTTCAAGAAGATACAGTATACCTGCCCCTGCGTCCGCTGATGGAAAAAATGGACTACCAGGTATTCTGGGATGCCGGTATGCAAAATGTTTCGATGGAAAAAGGTGATCAGACCTATTTTATGACTATTGGCAGCAACCAATATGTACGCAATGGCCAAACCATTACTTTGGACAACGCTCCGATTTTAGTAAATGGCAAGACTATGGTGCCGGTTACATTCTTTACCAACGTCATGAACAAAACTGTTGAAGTTTCCAACAGCCATGTTTAAGCCTTAACGGCAATTACATCTCATATATAGTTTCCTACAGGCAAAACACCGCTTTTATAGAAAGCGGTGTTTTGCTTTTTTTCGGCGGCAGTAAAAAACAGTGGCCGGGCTTAAAAAATAAAGATAAAAGTATTTATTTGCTAAAAGTAAAAATGCTATAATATAAAAAATAGGTTATAATTAATAGCGGATAACCTAATTGTTTTATTTTGTAGAATTCAGAGAGCGTTTGTAAAAAATAGAAAGAGGTAGCTTTATGTGGGGAAAACTGCATCGTGAGCTGATCGTCATAACTATAATCTCAGTTTTGATCCTGGCGGTTTCTTTTGCATTCAATTTCAGTGCCAGTCAAAAGGACATTCTGGAACGCCAGACTTACGATTATTTGCTGGACGCAGCCCATCATACCAAGGTTATTCTGCATACCGAGATCCAGCGGCAGAATGAATTACTGGATATCGTGCTGAGAAACGCTCCTCGATATGAAGGGCAGAAGGATAATTTGATCAATCTTTTGAGTACAGTTTCCAACACAGGGCATTTTTCGACTGTTGGACTTACTTATCGTGGTCAGAAAACCCTGATGAGCAATGGCGAGGAAATCAATATCCTGGATCAGGATTATTATAAAAGGGCCTTAGAGGGAGAAGAAGTTGTTGAAGGGCCGGTTGTTTTGCCGTCCAGCGGCAGAAAAGTAGTTATTCTGGCTAAGCCACTGTATAAGGATGAAGAGGTCATCGGCGTTGTCCATGAAGCCTATGATCTTGACAATGCGACGAAAACGCTGCTGGCGGTGCTGAATATGCAGCAGGACCGCATTACGATGATCGCAGATGAAAAGGGCGATGTTATTATGGGCATCGGCAATGGCAAGCAGGGAAATTTCTTTAAATTCCTGGAGCAGGAAGCCATTGGCTGTTCGATGACGGAGCAAGACCTGGAAAAAGCTATTGCCAATAAAGAAAGCGGCGCTTTCTATTATACTGATATCTTTGGCGAGACACAGTATGTAGTCTTTGCGCCTGTAGAAGTTAACGACTGGTACACTTTCCAGATCGTTTCAGGAACCAATCTGCTGGCAGATCAGCAGATGCTGAATAAGATCGCCCGGGATACGATGGGAAAATATTTCCTGCTCATCTGTCTGTGCTTTCTCGTTATCATCTATATCTGGCGGCAGATCGAAAAAGACCGCTTAAAACAGATCAACGCGGAGATAGAGGGCCTGCGGCTGACGGCGGGCTTGATGGAAGGCTGCATGTTTGAATTTGATCTGAAAGCATGTAAATTTCTGATCGTTAAAAATACCGGTGAAGGTGCGGCCGGGCATAATACCGAAAAACAGATACTGGAAAAATTGAGCGGCTTTATTACTGATACTATTGCGGAAAAGAATAGCAGCAGTTTAAATAAGTATTTTCATGAGGAAGACAGCAGTGCCGTGCAGAAGGCTCTGACAGAATTGCAAAGGGCCGGCAGGACAGTTTTTCAGGGGCGCCTGCATACTTCTGATGGAGATTATCACTGGTATCGTTTTTATATGGCGGTGGTATTTGATGATAAGCGGCAGATCAAGCGTGTTTTAGGTAATGTTCTGGATATCAACGATACGCAGAATAAATTTGCACGGATGCAGCATAAGGCTGAGCGTGATCCTTTGACGGGTATTTATAACCGGGCTGTTTTTGAAAAATATGTCAATGAGGTTTTAGCTGACAGCTCGAAACGGCAGCATGCCTTTTTCCTGCTGGATATTGATGATTTTAAAAATGTTAACGACAGCAGGGGACATGCCTTCGGTGATACGGTGCTGTGTGAGCTTACTGCCAATCTTGAGCGCAGCTTCCGCAGCTCGGATCTGCTGGGCCGTATCGGCGGCGATGAATTTGCGGTGCTGATGTGTGATATCACCAGTATGGAAAATGCCCTGGTGAAAGCCGGGCAGATCTGCAGTCTGTACACTAAAGGCGCGGCAAAAGGAGGGCTGAAGATATCCTGCAGTATCGGGATGGTGTTCTGTGAATCTGACGACGGCGCTGCTTTTGACGACCTGTATCAGAAAGCGGACAGTGCTTTGTATAAAGCCAAGGAAAAAGGCAAAAATGTTTTTGTCGTATTTGATGAAAATATGCTGTGAGAACAGCAGGGAATATTCCTGGAAAAATGTAAAAGCAGCTTCTCATCTTAATAATGGAGAAGCTGCTTTTTGATTTAAAAATAAATTTCTGAAAAACTATTTTGAAAAAAATGGGAATGTGCTATAATAACATAAATTAAAATATTGCGAATTTAAATATTGCAATATTTAAAATTTGTGAAGTCGATTTTCGGCAAGGTAGATTGCAACCCTCTCCGCCTTGTTTGAAGATATTCCCCAAAAATAGACCTGCTCTAGGGCAGGTCTATTTTTTTATTTGATATTTAAATCTGGTATCTTGTAAGGTGTTGCAAGCTTTGCGGCTTCCTGCAGGCCATGCTGTATAATAAAATCACGGATCGTTTCAAGGATATAGGAAAAACAAATTGCCAGATAAGTGCTGAAACCTTCAATATCCCGTGCTTCCAGGTATAAATAAGCCTGCCATGTATATTTGCAAAGAGTATCCGTCGTTCCTGCAAGATTCTGGCGGTGAAAAGCCAGATAATAACCCCAGTGCAGCAGTTTATTGGTTTCCTGCAGTATCGCCCGCAGCGGCTGCAGCTCCGTAAGTTCGATCAGGGAATTGACTATTAAGGCCAGGGGTACTTTACCTGGCTGACCAAATTCTGACCGCCAGGCTTTCTGTGTCTGGGGATCGATCCTGTCGGCTGCAGCCACAGCGACAGGCTTGATAATAACTGACATTAGCTGCAAGGCGCTGAGATAGATCAGCGTATCTTTTTTGTAACGCTCGTTCTGCATACAATTAGCGGTGATGAAGGTAGGTGGCAGCCTGACAATAGTGCCCTTGGTATTGATGGTTTCTGCGAAGCCGATCTCGTTGAGCAGAGCCAGCGATTTGCGGATCGTGGAAATAGAGACTTTGTAGTTTCTGGCCAGTACAGCTTCATAAGGTAAAAGTGTACCGGGCTCATAGATGCTGGCGGCGATCTTATCGATCAGGTCACGGGCGATCTGGGTATAGTAATGGTCGCGTCCTTTTTCAGCGCTCCAGTTATAATCATAAACAGGTTCGGGAATCTCTGCCTGTTGGTATTTTTTGTATACTTTCCGGATATATTTGTTGACTGAAACAGAAAAGCTGAGATACATATCATTGAAACGCTTATTGACAAGCTGGTAATCATTACTCTGTAAAGCAGCCAGCAGCAACCGGAAGGTTTCCGGATCATACTTAAACAGCATATTTTTAGGTGCCGCTAAAGTAACCTTAGAATAAGTTTTCAGACTGTTATACAGATCGTTATAGAGCAGATTGTTGGAGCTGCGCAGCAGTTCGTTCAGCAGGGCTGAAAAAGCGGCATCGAGCGCTGCAGTATCCTGACAGTTATTTTTTTTGAGCAGCTTCTGATAGGAGGGCAGCTTTTTGATATCGCAGTGTGCGGCAGAAAAATGAAAAATGGACGGTAAAATGAGCCCCATGGTTTGATAAACTTCTGTCAGCGACTCCTGACGCCGCAGCAGACCAACAGCATAGCTTTGAGAAGCACTGTTTTTTTCAGCCCGGTAAATGACACGTGCCGGTTTGCGTTCTGTCGTTTGGATCAGGCCTTCTGTTTTTAATCTGGCCAAAACATCTTTGACGGTACGGATACCGACATTATAAATGGCTGCAAGCTGCGGCATGGAAGGCAGAGTATCGCCAGGTTTCAGATGGCCGCAGGTGATCTGGTCGTGTAAATTTTGATAAAGAAATTCAAATAGCGTATTTTTGCTTAACATCGCCAATATCCCTTCGAAAATATTACAAGTAAATTATAACATAAACATTTATAGTAAAACATATAGTAAATTTAGTTATTTGAAAAAACGATTAGATATAATTTAAAAATACTTTATTTTTATTAAAGAATGAAATAACAAATGTAAACGAATAAAAAATATAATTTTATTAATTAATACAAAACTATTTCTGCTAAAAATATGAAAAAGTTTAATATGTGATTGAAAACGGCTTGGAGCAACATTTTTATATAAGATATTGTGCTGGTTTTTAATAAATGCTATAATAAAAACAATAAACTATACTTAATTTAATTGGCAAAATAATTAAACATTAAAAATGTTGGTGTACAGTTTGCAATTATGATGAAATTTGAAATAGAAAAACGTGTAGAAATGCAGGATATATTTTTTTAAAGGAAGCTATATGCATACGTACACAGTAAGGAGTGGAAAATGGAAACTTTAGACAGAAAAAAAATAGGGATGAATATCAAAGTAAGAAGGATGCAGAAACTGATCTCGCAGACAGCGATGGCAGAAAAATTAGGGATCTCGCAGACACATATGAGCAACGTCGAAGTTGGCCGCGCTATGCTTAGCCTGGAGCTGCTGCTGCAGCTGAAAAATATTTTAGGCTGTACGATCGACGAACTGCTTTGTCTGGAAGATGAAAACAAACCCAGGAAAAAGAGAGTCAGGGTCATTCGTTACCTTGATTAAAGCTAAGCAAAAAGATTTTTAAAGAAAGTGGTGGGACGAATATGCAAAGTATCGATTTGAAAAAAATAGGCAATGAAATCAAAGTCAGAAGAGTAAAACAGGGCATTCAGCAAACAGCTTTGGCGGAAATGCTGGATATAACGCAGACCCACCTGAGCAATATTGAAAATGGCAGAGTCCCCGGCAGTTTGAAACTGCTGTTGAAGCTGCGCAGTATTTTCGGGTGCAGGCTGGAGGATCTGGTCGATCCGGAGTGTGATGAAGCGCCGGTCAAAGCTAATGATAAAAGAATGCGGCGCATAAAAGTGATCAGATATTATGAAAATGCCTGATAGCAGGCATGAATAAAAAACAGGTCAGCTTTTAGAAGGCTGGCCTGTTTTTTATTTGTAGAAAGATACGGTTTTCAGGATAACTTTATATAAAAAATATACTTGTTAAAGCATCGCTGTAAGAGCGGTGCTTTTTTTATAGCGTCATATCGGGAAATTTGTGTATGGTACCAGTTGCAAGACTTTCTAAAGGAAATATTTGTTCATAACAAAAATGTCTTGCGGGGGGGATAATTGTGCTATTATTGTCTAAATAATATTAAAGAATAAAATTTTTATTATAATTAATTTTAAAATATCGCGAAAATCATTCAAGTATTAGGAATGACAGGCGCGTTTATTTATATTGAACTGAAAAACTGAGGGGGAATATTAGTTGTGAAAAAAGAAAATTTAAGTAAGAGGGTTACGCATAGTTTGTTACTATTAGCATTGTTGCAGGCGGCTGGCATTACAGTGTCACCGACAGCTGCTGCAGCAACGGAGCTGGTCGACGAAAATTATACTACCAGTATTCCACAAAGATACAGCGGGGAATATACTGTTACTAATGGCGATGTAACTTTGGATGCCAGTGGTTATACTGGGCTTCCGGCTTATCAAAGAGCGCTGTTTTCTACTGATAATGGTGCGGTCAAGGTCAACGTTGCTGATGGTAAAACTTTGACGCTGAAGGGTTATAACAATAATATTAATTCGGAAAGAGCAACCTTACATGCCTTCAAAAGAGGTGTTTTAGACGGGACTATGACTTTTACCGGCGGTAATGTCGTCGTCAGTAACGAGATTACTAACAGTGCTACTGAGGTGTATGCTTTGTATGCTGATGATGGCGGTAAATTTGATTTTAAAAGTGATGGCAGCAATAAAATAAATCTGACGATCCTGATGCCGCAGCAGCATATTTCAACACACCGTCATGGCATCGGACTGCATAATGGCAATTTGGCTTTTGACGGCGGCCGCTTTGCGATCGAAGTCGCAGGTGATCCGGGTTCTTCTTCTATTGATAGGCGGGTGGGCATTACTATGTCAGGCGGCAGTGATCTGGATGTTAAAGCTGATCAGATTCTGATTGATGTTAATGAAACAGCACTGCAGTTTACTTATCGGAGCGGCAGCAACAGCGCCCTTTACAATATCAATAATACTGCAAGATTCAATGCTGATTCTATTGTTTTTAAAGGTCATTCCGGGATCGAGGCTGTGGATACGCATTCTACTAACCGTAATACAGTCGAGTTTTACGGCAGTGGCTCGACAGAGATCTATGCTGTCAGCGATGGTATTGCCGATGACAATATTTACGGGGAGATCATTGGCGGCAAGGCGATCGATGTGGAACGGACAGATATTACTTTTAATAATGACGCCCTGCTGGTGGGGCAGAATCTGACTGCGCAGGGTACAGCTCCTGGTCATTGGGTCAACGAAGGGACCCAGTTTGAATACTGGCAGGACGGCTATTGGTTGAAAGCTGTTTCCATAGGTAATGAGTCGAATTTGGTTGCTAATAAGGATTTCAGTCTGGAAAGTAACGGCGGCTATTATAATACAGGTCTGCATGTTTGGGGACAAAGCCAGGCTCAGTTTAACGGTAAAACGAATATCGTCGTCAAAAACGGTGTCAATACGGCCAGAGCGGTTTATATTTATGATAATGTAGAAGGTACGACTAAGGCTGAATTTAACGATGACCTGACTATTTCGACTGCTGGCAGCAGTGCCGATTACCTTTATGGTTTTGATGTGCGCAACGGCGGCAAAGCCGATATAGCTAAAGGCCTATTTATGAATGATAATGGTGCTATTACCTGGTCTTTATTTGCCAGTGGCGCTGACAGTAAGATCGACGTAAATTCGACCGGCAGTGGTGAAGTGCAGGTCATAGGTGATGTAGGCGGCTATAACGGCGGAGTCGTAAATATGAATATGAACACAGATACTTCCTATCTGACTGCGGCTAGTTATATCACAGGTAACGGGGAAGTAAATTTTGATATCAGCAACAGCGCTGTTTGGAATATGACAGGCAGCTCCAGGGCAACTGATCTGAATATCAATAACGGCATCGTCGATCTGCGGGCCGACAAGAACCGTTACAGTACACTGACGGCTGCGAATCTTAACGGCAGTGGCGGTATTTTCAAAATAGATATCGACGTAAGAAGTATGGAGAGTGATAAATTGTATATCACTGATGATTTCAGTGGAACGCAGGCTATCGATATCTATCAGAAGGATGTATATGCACCGGCAGGCAGCAGCATGGAAGGTACAGGGCTGGTACTGGCCAGCGTCAACGGCAATGGTGTTTTTACGGCCCATGACCGCGAAGGTACTTTGTTTTATACCCATTATGATCTGGCACATCAAGCCAGTGCTACGGCCGGTTATGCCACGGACTGGTATCTGGATAAAATCATCACTCTTGACAAACCGACGACGAGTGTAGAAACTGTTGCAGCTGCGGGAGCACTCAATTACCATACCTGGCGTAATGAAAATGACAAATTACTGAAACGTATGGGCGAACTGCGCCACAACGGTGATGACGAAAAAGGCGCATGGTTCAGAGTAAAGGGCAGTAAGATCGGGCGTGATGGTCAGTTTGCTTTTGAAAATAAATATACGACCTATGAACTGGGGTATGATGAACTGATGAAAAAGACCGCGACGATGACACGTTATCAGGGGGCGGCGATCAGCTATACAGATGGCAGCAGCAGTTATAAAAGCGGCAGCGGCGACAACAGCAGCAAAGCGATCAGCTTCTATAATACGGAGCTAGGCAATAAAGGCCATTATCTGGATATGGTACTTAAATTCAGCCATATGGATAATGATTTTAAGGTCTATGATACTGTCAATAATAAAATCACTGGTTCGATGGAGAATACCGGTATTGCTTTAAGTGCGGAATACGGCCGTAAGAAGGTTCTGAACAACGACTGGTATATCGAGCCGCAAGCCCAGTTCACTCTGGGTTATTTGGGCGGCGACAATTATCGTACTAATAATGGTATCGAAGTAAGTCAAAGCGGGATCAAAAGTGCTGTTGGGCGCATTGGTTTAAATTTTGGTAAAGAAGTAGGGCGGAAAGGCATTGTTTATGCCAAAGTCAACCTTCTGCACGAATTTGGCGGCGGCTATGAAGCAACGTTGACGGATAGCAGCGGCCGGGTCAGCGCCAGTGAGATTTTTGATGACACCTGGTTTGAATACGGTATAGGCGCTGCTTTTAAAACCGGAAAAAATAACCATATCTATTTTGATATAGAACGCAGTACCGGCAGTGACTTTAAGAAAGAGTGGCAATGGAATGCCGGCGCCCGCTGGACGTTCTAAAGATAATTTATTTGTTTTTTAACAGAAGCGGTAACCCTCTATCCTGTTTTAAAATATTCCCCGCAAAACAGGTCCGTTGAATAACGGGCCTGTTTTTGTATCTGTACTGATAGCGGCAAAAAAGTTCACAAGTCAGCGGAAATTTTTGTGGTATATTAATAAATAGAGTAACAGAAAAATCTTGTTTTGAGAGTGAGCGCCATGACTTTAAAACAAAGTAATTATAAATCGATAACAGCTTTACTGCTGATACTGGTTATTGCTGTCGGCGCAGTCTGGGCTCCTCTATATGTAGAGGCCAGTCACGGACATGACTGCAGCGGAACAGCTTGTCCGGTGTGTCTGACGGTCAGCGTTATCGGCAGCTGTCTTAATTATGTTCTGCCGGCGCTGCTGCCATTGCTGCTGAGTCTGTCAGTTCCGGTTGAAAGTGTTGGAAGCAGGGCTTTGCCTGCCAGTCTGGCAAGGCTGACGCTGATCGGGCTGAAAGTGCGTCTTGATAATTGAGAACTGCCAAAATTTATTTTAAATAAATTTTGGAGGTCGTACCTTGAAAAATAAATTTGTTTATATCGTTACTATCGTTCTGGCTGTGCTGTATCTTGCGGCGGGGCATTATTTTGCTGTGCAGGGTTTAAGCTTTTTTAAAGAGAAATCGCCTACTGACGTTGTTGAGGCAAGGGTAGTGAAGCTTTTGCCGGCAGCAGCCGGGGCTAAATTTGAGCAGATAAGATTTGAAGCCGAATTATTGTCAGGAAAGCAGGAAGGCGTCAAAGTGACGGCTGCGCAGAATAAAGCCGGCAGTTTTGCGGTTGGGCGCGATGTAGCCGTTGGCGATAAGGTACTGCTGCTGCCGGGACAGAGCAGTCAGGGTGAATGGAGTTATGCCGAGCATCTGCGCAGTAATGTACTGATGTGGCTGTTTGCTGTTTTTGCTTTAAGTATTATCGCTTTTGGACGGATGCAGGGCGTAAATACTTTGATCTCTCTGATTTTTTGCTGCCTGTCAATCTTTGCGGTTTTTGTGCCGGCGATACTGTCGGGCAAGAACGTTTACTGCTGGACGATCCTGACCTGTGCTTTTATTGTCGTGACTAATCTGCTGCTGGTGAATGGCATCAGCAGAAAAACGGTCGCGACTATTTTGGGCTGTATCGGCGGACTTGTTATTGCGGCGCTTATCAGTGCGTCTGCAGACAGTTTTTTGCAGCTTACGGGGCTGGTAGACGAGGATTCCATGTACCTGCTGTTTTTGAATCCTGCTGACCCGGTCGATCTGAAAGCGATCATATTCAGCGCGATCATTATCGGCGCTTTGGGAGCGATCATGGATGTGGCGATGGATATTGCTTCGGCCCTGAACGAGCTGGCGGCTACTACTGCTGAACCTACGAGGAAAATGCTGCTGCAGGCCGGCAATAATATCGGCCGCGATATCCTGGGCATGATGTCCAATACGCTGATCCTGGCATATATCGGCGGTTCACTGACGATAGTTTTGCTGTTCTTTGCCTATAACCATTCGCTGCTGTATCTGCTGAACAAGGAAATGGTGGTCGTAGAGATCCTGCAGGCCGTTATCGGCAGCTTTGGCATCCTGTTTACGATCCCGTTTACTTCTTTTATCTGCAGCAGGCTGTATGTAAAAAAGGCCGGAAGACGTCATAAGTCAGGCTTGGAAAATAAAATATAAATTATACGGCAAAAATCTTGCAGGAATTGATTTGATGTATTATAATAAACCGTGCTGAAAAAATTATATAAATTTATTAATTATATAATAAAAAGTATAACTGGCAATACAAAAAATAAACGGGATGCAATTAAAAAATAAGCGAGATGGGAGCAGCTGTTATGAAAAATGAAGATGATGTTATCGGCAATGAAATAACGGGTGGCGGGAGCAGTTCCAGCGGTCCTTTAAAAAGTCTGCTGGAGGTATGTCCGATCTGCGGCAAGGAATTTTCCTGCAATAAAACCTATCATGTCTATACGGCACTGGCCGGACGCCGGCGGCAGTATTACTGCAGTTATCACTGCTTTAAACAGCGGCCGAATCCCAAAAATAAATTATAAAACACTAAAACACCGTACATTTTGTACGGTGTTCTTTTATTATGCTGTCGTGCATAGATGACAGGAAGTAGTTTGCAGGATTTGTTGAATGATATTTTTGCAGTGCTTACATATATTCACCCATATGTGGAACCTATAAAGCATGAGCAAGTAAATCAGTATGATTGTCCTGTAGAGGGGTAAAATTATATGATATTACAAAAAAATATTGCTTTTTACAAAAAGCATAACTACAATATTAATTAGATAACGAATAGTTTAGAAAATATTAAATAAAATAATTGTAAAACTTAAATTGATGAGAGAATTTGCAGAAATTTAAAAGCATGAGAGAAGTGAAAGCATGAACGCTGACAGTTACGGCCTTAAATTGAACGAACAAAGCAGTGAGCAGACGGTCTATGATTACAATATGCTGATGAGTGCAATGAACGTCAGTGTCAGTAAGCACTTGATGGACGAAAATTTTACGGTAGTCTGGGCTAATGATTATTTTTACTCGCAGACTTTATACACAAAGCAAGAGTATGAAGCGATCTATCATAACAGCTGCCGCAAATATTTTGAGCAGTACCCGGAAGAGTATGAAAAAATGGCGATGGCAGTTGAACAGGCATTGCTGAAAGGGAAAAGTGGTTATGAATGTATCTGCAGGATGCCGCGTAAAGATGGAAGCTGTTCCTGGATCAAAGTCAGCGGTATGTTCAGCGACCAAAAGGTTAACGATATCCCGGTCATTTACGCTACCTTTATTGATGTTACTGAAGCCGTTGAACAAAAGGAACTGCAGCAGCAGCTGGAGAAACGTTCACAGGAGCTGCAGGCGGCACTGCAGGCGGCAGAAGTCGCTAACCGTGAAAAGTCTGATTTTCTTTCCCGGATGTCGCATGATATCAGGACGCCGATGAACGCTATTATGGGGATGACGGATATTGCCTCCGCGCATATCGACACTCCGGAAAAGGTACAGGACTGTCTGCGGAAGATCTCGCTTTCGAGTCAGCATCTTCTGGGCCTGATCAATGATGTGCTGGATATGTCGAAGATAGAAAGCGGAAAAATGACTCTGGCGGAAGAAGTGATCGAGCTGCCGGAGGTGATGGACACTATCGTTTCGATCATGCAGAGCAGTGTCAAGGCCAGGAAGCAGCATTTTGACGTGCGCCTGCGGCATATCAGGCACGAGCAGCTGTGCTGCGATTCGCTGCGTCTGCGGCAGGTACTGATCAATGTGCTTTCCAACGCTTCCAAGTTTACGCCGCCGGGCGGTACCGTCAGTTTCGATATCGAAGAAACGGCGTCAGAAAATGCGGCCAAATCCTGGTTCAAATTTACAGTCAGGGATACCGGAATCGGAATCAAGCCGGAGTTTTTGAGGGATATTTTTAAACCCTTCACCCGCGAAAAAGACAGCCGGATCGATAAAACTGAAGGCAGTGGTCTGGGGATGGCGATCTCGAAGAAAATCGTCGATTTGATGGGCGGGACGATCGATGTCAGCAGCGAGGTTGGTACTGGTACTGAATTTACGATCAGGCTGCCGCTGCCGATCAGTGAACTGGAATTGGGCAATTTTAAGTTTCCCGATTTGAAGATCATCGTAGTCGACGATGATGTGATCGTCTGTGAGCATACGACGGAGCTTTTACGGCAGATTGGCATTCGTTCGGACTGGGAAACGTGTGGACAGCGGGCGGTGCAGAAGGTCCTGGCGGCGCATCAGGCGGGTGAGCCTTACGACGCGGTGATATTGGACTGCAGGATGCCGGATCAGGACGGAGTGGAAACGGCGGCGATCATTCGCCGCGCTATCAGCGAACCGCTGCCGATCATTTTGATTTCAGCATATGATTCGGCCGATGTTGAAACGAAGGCGCGTCATGCGGGTGTCAACGGTTTTATGACGAAGCCTGTTTTTATGTCGACTTTGTGCCGGGCGTTACAGAGATATGTTTTAGGTCAAGCAGCTGTCGATGAACAAAAGAGTAAAACTGATTTCAGCGGTAAACGCTTTTTATTAGTGGAAGATAACGCCTTGAACCGTGAGATAGCGATGGAAATGCTGGAATCTGCCGGCGCTGTGGTAGAAAGTGCCTGTGACGGCGCAGAAGGCGCGGCAAAATTTGCGGCGGTGCCGGCAGGATATTATGATCTGCTGCTGATGGATGTGCAGATGCCGGTAATGAACGGCTATGAAGCCACACAGAAGATCCGCGCTTCTGCTAAGACCGATGCCAGAACCGTGCCGATCGTGGCGATGACAGCCGATGCTTTTGCCGAAGATATCATCGAAGCGAAAAAGGCAGGTATGAACAGCCATTTAGCCAAGCCTTTAAATTTAGCGACGCTGGTGCGTGAAATAAATAAACAGCTGCAGAAGCATTGAAAAAGAGAATAAAAGTTCTGGGACACCGTATGTGTGATTGCATACGGTGTTTTTTTATTTGTTTGAGAAGAAAAGAGGCTGTTGTCTAAGGCTGGCAAGTAAATAATTCAAATAACAAAACCGTCTGCCTGGGCAGGCGGTTTTTTGCAGTTCGGGTGCCAGTTGCAAGACTTTCAGACAGGCGTATTCACTTATAACAAAAATGTCTTGCGGGGGGGACAAATATGGTATTATATCAAAAATGATCTATATAGATACTATTAAGTATAAGGAATAAGAAATTATCAAAACAAGAATTAATTAAAATATTGCGAAAGTAGACAGGATGAGTAAGGTTTTCACCAAGACGTTGCGACCCGCCGCCTTGCTTGAAAATATTTCCCCATAAGTGCCGCTTTGCGAAAAAAGCAGAGCGGCAAACCCAAATACACGCTGCGTTTTAAAGACGCAGCTTTGATGAACGTTTTTAGACAGGGAATACAGTCGCTTCCTTTGTTTAAAATATTATTTCCAAACAACCCTTTATGTATAATCGGGGTCTTGCAATCAGCGTGAAAAATTTACAGAAAGGAGCGGGAAAGGCAAAAGCCAGGGCAATCATTTTCATTAGAAGTCAGGCTGTAACACGCCTGCTGCCCCTGCGCGATAACGGGTAGAAATTTGTAGTAAAAATTGATGATGAAGGAGTGAGACAGTTGTCTAAATCCAAAAGGTACCAGTTAGAGAAAAAAATCATGGTTTTTCTGAGCAGCGGTTTGTTTGCGATCTCAGGATTTTGTGCAGGCGACGTTTATGCCGCGGCTGTTTTTGCGGATGGGACAGGGACCAATTCGACTGTTGCAGGCGTAAATAACAACGCCAGCGGTGAGAATACTAATGCTGTAGGTTATAACAATCATGCTATTTCTGATAACAGCAACGCGATCGGCGCGAATAACCAGGCTCTGGCCGAGGATTCCAATGCCATCGGCAGTAAAAACAACACTTATGCCAATGAATCGAACGCGATCGGCAGCGGCAATATCACTAATGGCGTCGGGTCTAATGCTATTGGTAAGGATAATGTGGCCAATGGCTTGGACAGTAACGCTTTTGGTACTGCCAATAAGGCGAATTCGGATAATTCCAATGCTTTCGGTACCGGCAATCTGGCGGATGGTATCGGTACGAGCGCCTTTGGTTATTTGAATAATGTCAGCGGCAATGAATCAGTGGCGTTTGGTTTTACCAATACCATTTCGGCGGCAGAGGCCGTAGCAATGGGCCGCAATAATCAGGTGATCGCTACCGGCGGCAGTGCTATCGGTAATAATAATCAGGCAATGGCGATGTATTCTACTGCGATCGGCAATGATAACTATGCGATCGGAGAGAATTCCAGCGCGATCGGCCTTGGCAACAATATTACAGCTAACGATGCTACGGCGCTGGGCAACAAGAATACGGCTTCGGGGATCTCGGCAGGCGCTGTCGGTATCAGCAATACTGCCAGCGGCCATAATGCCCAGGCTTTCGGTTATTTAAACGAAGCTACGGGTCAGGATTCTCAGGCCTTCGGCGCTCAGAACAAAGCGACGGAGCGTTATGCCAGCGCTTTTGGGCATGAAAATGAGGCTAAGGCCTATGCGGGCAGTGCGCTGGGTGTGAAAAACGTGGCGACAGGCAATTTTGCTTCAGCGGTTGGTTATGACAATACGGCATCCAACTATCTGGCTAACGCCATCGGCACCTCGAATGTGGCCTCCGGAGCCTATGCTAATGCTTACGGTGTACATAACGAAGCCAATGCCAGTTATGCCAGTGCTTTTGGCTATGGCAATATCGTCAGCGGCGAGCATGGCATCGCATCTGGCTACAATAATAACATCAGCGGCAATTTCGCCAGCGCTTTCGGTACAGATAATACAGTCAGCAATATTCGCAGTGCGGCCGTAGGTTCGAATAATACCGTCAGCGGTGAGGTCAGTAATGCTTTTGGCTATAATAATACCGCCAGCGGCAATTATACTAACGCTATCGGTTATAACAACCAGGCGCAGGCTTTTGCCGCTTCGGCGATCGGCTATCAGAACAAGGCTACGGCCAGCGCGGTTTCGGCCAGCGCCGTGGGTCGCTCCAACGAAGTGAGCAACGAATATGCCAATGCTTTCGGTGCTTTGAACAAGGCGTCGGGTTCTTCCTCCAGCGCTTTCGGCGTCAATAATAACGCTTCGGGTTCCTTTGCCAGTGCTCTGGGTTATCAGAACACAACGGCCGGCTATCTCGGCAGTGCTGTGGGCGCCAGCAATAACGCGTCTGCTAATTATGCCAGTGCTTTTGGTTATGGCAATGCGGCCTCGGGCTATGTCGGCAACGCTATCGGCAGTATGAATACGGCTTCCGGCAGTTATGCCAGCGCCGTAGGCTATCAGAATACTGCCAGCGGCGTCAAATCCAACGCTATCGGCAATGAAAATACAGCGTCAGAAGAATACACTAACGCTGTCGGCGCCGGCAACAGAGTCAGCGGCTACGCCTCCAGTGCCTTCGGCAATAATAACGAGGTGACTGCTGAATTCGCCAGCGCTTTTGGCCACAGCAATAATATCAGCGGCTACGTTTCCAATGCCCTGGGTTATGATAACGCTGTCAGCGGCGATTATTCAACGGCGGTAGGTCTTTTTAATAATGTAGGCGGCAATTCGTCCCATGCTTTTGGCTATGGCAATAATATTGCTGCTAATTCCAGTTCCGCTGTCGGCAACGGCAATACGATCAGCACCGGAGCTGATGATTCCTTCGCGCTTGGTAACGATACCAGTATCTCGCTGGCTAACAGCGTCGCTTTGGGCAGTAATTCTGCAGCGACGGCGATCAACAGCGTTACTGGCAACAGCAGCTATACTAAATGGGCCGGCGTCAGCGACGTCGTGGGCGTTGTCAGCGTAGGCAGCTCCGGGGCGACCCGTCAGATCCAAAATGTAGCGGCAGGTCAGGTCAGCGCAACTTCTACCGATGCCGTCAACGGCAGCCAGCTGTATGAAGTAGCGCAGAAAGCAGCGCAGCAGGCTACTGTTTCGGCCGGCGACAGCAACGTCGTCGTTACACCTACCACGAACAGCAGCGGCGGCACCGACTACGAAGTGAAGCTGGCTGACGAACTGCAGATCGGTACTGGCGTCAATGTCGACGGCACCGGCGATGGCAAGATAGATGTCGGTAACGGCAATGTGGTCATCGACGGCAGCGACGGCTCGATAACTGCCGGCGGTGTGACGATCAATAAAGATGATGAAGGCACGATCAACGGCCTGACCAATACTACCTGGGACCCGGACAATTATGTATCCGGGCAGGCAGCGACCGAAGACCAGCTGAAAGCGATCCATGATAAAGCTGCGGAAGCGGCCGAGCTGGCAGCTAAGCATACAACTATGGAAGCTGTCGACAACAATATCCTGATCGAAAAAAGCACTAACGCTGACGGCGGCGACCATCACGAACTGAAATTGAATGATGTCGTTGAGATCGGCAGCGGTGCCAATAAAGTCACTATCGACGGTACAAATGGCACTGTCAGCACCGGTAATATCAATATGAACGGCACCAACGGCATGATAACTGCCGATAAGATCACTATCGACGGCGGTTCCGGCACGATCGGCGGTCTGACCAATACTACCTGGGACGCAGATAATTACGTTTCCGGGCAGGCTGCGTCGGAAGATCAGCTGAAAACCGTTTATGATACCGCAGTCAAATATGACGTGGACAGCGGCGGTAATATCAACACCGGTAAAATCACGCTGGAAGGCAGCAGCGGCACTACGATCGGCAATGTAGCGGCAGGCGAAGTCAGCGCTACCTCGATGGACGCCGTCAATGGCAGCCAGCTGTATCAGGTCAAGCAGGACATCAATAATATCAATCAGGATATCACCAAGCTGGGTGACGAGATCGATACGGTCGGCGCGCTGTCAGCAGCGATGGCAGGCCTGCATCCGCGCTTCCAGGACGGTAACAAGGGCGAGCTGGCCATGGCCTACGGCGGCTACGGCGGCAAAAGCGCATTAGCAGTCGGCGGCTTCTACGCCCCCAACGAAAAAGTAATGTTCTCACTGGGGCTGGGCATTTCCGAAGGCGGCAGTAAAATGGGCAACTTCGGCGTCAATTTTGCACTGGACCGCTCTAGAGACCGCAAGGCAGAACCGAGAGATATCATCTATACCCGTAAAGAAGTAGATAATTCTTTAGCGGCGCAGGATGAAAAGATCCAGCTGCTGCTGGCCAAGGTCGAAGAACAAAGCAGAGAAATGGAAAAACAAAGCCGTGAAATCGAATACCTGCGAGCACAGGTAGAAAAGTAAATACAGAAAATACTATACTTGCCCCGGCCTGCAAGGCTGGGGCAAACTTTCTGAGCAGAGGAGCAGTAAGTATGAAAAAGATCTGGAGCTTTATCCTATGTCTGGTCATAAGTCTGGCGATGACCAGCGTTTGCCTGGCCAGCGACGGTGCTGACCTGAACAAACAGCAGCAGGCAGTAGTTAAGGTATTTGCCGCCTTAAACGGTCAGAACGGGATGGAATATGCCGGCATACGCCAGCTGATGTCAGCGAAGCTGCAAACAGAGCTGGATGAAAAAACTTTCGGCAGTGTGAAAAATAATCTGCGCCGCAGCTACGGCGAGCAGCGCGAAAACAGGTTCCTGGCCTATCAGCGGTATGCTGACGGCGACCGCCTGGCTTATCTGGCTAAATACAGTAAGGAGAAAGCTCTGCTGTTTATATTCGTTTTCGATAAGCAGAACGATCTAGGGGCGTTTTCCTTTCAGCCCATAGGCGAACAACAGCAGTAACAGCAAACCCCCTGTCTGCCAGGCAGACAGGGGGTTTATATATGATTTATCCGCATGAAATCCGGTTGTGCCGGTATACAGCCTGGCACAAGCAGTCAACAAAAAACAATGAAACAGCTTTAAAATTTCAAAAAAATTTACTGGAAATCATCTTTTGAACAGAGTGGAGCTGTTTATATGTTTTAGGTTCAAAAGGCAGCCGCAGCAGGCCTTGACAGGTAATGCGGCTTTTAATCTGGTTTTAATCTTGGCGTTATAAAATAAAGACAAAGCAAAGGCCGGCGGCGTAACGGCCGTTAAGGAGGTAAAGGATATGAAAAGAAAATCTATAGCGATGCTGGCAGCAGCTCTCTGCACCTTGGCGATCACAGTTACAGCTTTAGCTGCCGAACTCATCAATGCGGAACAGGCGCGCAGTATTGCTGCTCAATGGGTACCGGCAGGCAGCACACATCTGGTGACTAAGGACGAAAGCTTTGAATTCGTGCCTCATTATGACGTTAAATTCTATGATAATAAAACCAATACCGCCTATGAAATAGAAGTTTTAAGAAACGGCGGCAAGGTAAGAGAGTTTAAAATGGAAGCGCAGACCGCTTTAGGCAGCCATAAAATCGTCCTTTCAGTAAATGATGTGCAAAATCTGGTCCGTAAGGAATTTCCGAATGCTGTTTTTACTAAAGTAGAATTAGACCGCGGTGACGGGCTTTATGAATATGAAGCAGATTTTTACACGCCGGAGGTACGGGGCGAAATGAAATTCAACCCTGAAACAGGCACTGTTATTGAAAAAGAAATAAAATATACTGTGTTTTGAGCAAGAAGCGGACAGTAAAATAAGACCGGATTTTCCGGTCTTATTTTTATTTGACAGCTGCGGTTCGGGTACGGCGGCCAGAGTGTGCTGAAAGTTGTTATATTTGTAATAAGAATACTGTTTGCTGTTGAGTTGGCATTTAAAAAAGTAAAATGTATAAAAATTTTTTCTGATTTCGCAAGTTAGGAAATAAAAGCAAATAATCGAAAATAATATAAATAAGAAATAAACATAAAAAATAGAAATGCTGGCAGATAAAGAAATAAAATGAATTAATATTATAAAATACGATATTAATATACATAAAATGGCTAATTTATCCCTTATAATTGCTTAAATATGCAAAAAGAGAGCAGGATTTTTTTGCTGGATGTTGAATAAATACGGTGAAATTTAGCATGTTTTAGAAAGATGCTAAATAAATCTCAAGGGGGTAAAAGAATATGAAAAGGATGAATAAGGTTTTAGCAAAGGCAGTCGTTTTGAGCCTGATAATGGGCGGAGTACATATGGGGGGGACTTTTGTTTAAAAAGCTATGCGGCTGCAGGCAAAGGGTTCATTATCCAGAGTGATTCTAGGATACCGACGAATAAGACTGAGACCATAGGTGGTGTCAAAATAGATGACCCGGAAATATTACACAAAGATTTTGGTTTGGGCGGGCATTGGAACGATGCTGATTGCGGTGAGAGTGCCGGTGACTTGACAGTAGGGCAGATTGCGGAAATAAAAGATAAATTGGTAGAAAATGATAAAAAATTGGCTGATGCAGTTAAGGATGTCAATGATAAAATCGAGAACGGAGAATTGAAAGGCGAAAAGGGTGATAAAGGCGATAAAGGCGAGCAGGGCGAAAAGGGCGATAAAGGTGATAAAGGCGATAAAGGTGATAAAGGCGATAGAGGAGAGCAGGGCGCTGCTGGTAAGGACGGCGTAGACGGTAAGGATGGCGAAAGCGCTTATGAAAGTGCTGTAGCCGGTGGTTATGAAGGTTCGAAAGAGCAGTTTTACGAAAACCTGGCAACTGATGAAGATACCTATGTCGATAATGAAACCACAATATCATATAATAAAAATGATGATGGAACAGTAACGATCACAGCAGAAAAGAAAGAACATAATTTTGACGGTGAGAACATCATTACCAATGATAAGGAAAAGGTAGATATTAAGGTTGCCGGGACTGATTATGTGGATAATAAAGTAAAAGAAGAAGCTGAACTGCGTAAAGAAGCAGATGTGGCTGACGCTGTTTATGATGCTGAAACAGGTAAGCTGCATTTGAAAAACGAAGCTGGTGAAGATATCACGATTGCTGAAGGCATTGCCAGCAAAGAGGCTGTAGAAAAAAATACCAGCGATATCGTGACCAATAAAGAAAATATCGAAAAAAATACGCAGGCAATCACTACCGAACGGACAGAACGCATCCAGGAAGTACAGCGTTTAGACGGGCGGATCGACGGCTTAAGCAACCGCATCGACGAGCTGGATGGACGCATTGATAAAGTCGGAGCTTTGGCAGTCGCCATGGCCGGCCTGCATCCGCTGGAATATGACCCAGATGCCCCGACTCAATTCTCGATGGCGGCAGGTACTTACAGCGGTGAAAGCGCTATTGCGGCAGGTCTGTTCCACAACCCTAATAAAGACGTACTTTTGAGCGTGGGTTTTTCGATCAGCGGCAGTGAGAAGGCAGCTAATGTCGGCGCGACCTTCCGCTTTGGCAGAAGCTCGGAATCAAAAGCCCGTAAAGTGATAGAAGACAAACAACGCGAGCAGGAGCTGGCTGCCCAGGCCGCAGCCGCCAGACAGAAAACCGTTTCCTATCGTGTAGAACAGATTTTGGCTGAAGATACAGCGAAAGCTGAATAGCAGATGGGCAGAAAAGCATTTGATAACAGCATCGATTATAAAGAGATTGGCACCAGGATTAGGATCATGCGGCTGAAGCTGGCGGTTTCACAGACTGAATGTGCCTCTAAACTGGGTATTTCGCAGACGCACCTGAGTAATATCGAGCATGGCCGCAGCGGGATCACTTTGCAGATGCTGTGCCGGGTTTGTGATATCCTGCAGGTAAGCTTGGATTATCTGGTCAGAGGCGCAGAAAAAACCGACGAAAAAAAGCACAGCGAGATCACGATCGACGAAGTTGTGCGGGTCATAAAAATGCTGAAGGGCATAGAAGAAAAATAAGTCCGGCAGACAGCAAGTTTATCATAAAAAAGAGCAAACCATTTTGGTTTGCTCTTTTTTTGTCTGAGTATTTAAATTATTATTTTGCGGAAGGCGGCATTTTCCACCATTGTAAATCAGGTTAATGTTATTCTAAAATCAGATTAAAATATAAGGAGGTATTGGTTATGTGTATTATTTGTACTGATCCAAATTGTGACCATGGTGAAAGGTGTGGTCGTGTAAAAATTTATAAGGAGGGAGGTTCTGCCAGCGATTTATTGGATAGCATAGGAGAATGGGAACATGTTATTCCAGGCGCTGTTATCCGTGGCTCAGTATTTTTGCATAGCCACGGAGTTACTTATCGCGATTCTATGACTTATGCGCTTGATTATGCTATCCACAGAGATGCTGTGGATGGTAGCGGAGGAGGGATTACCTCTACTGGCAGAAGTGAAATTGCTCAGGGATGGGTAAATGATCTGATTAGACTATTTGATTCTGGGCAATCTGATGAAGCGATAGGCAAGGTTTTTTGTGATGAAGTGTATGCTATTGAGGCTCACAGGAAATTTACGGAAAATGATTTCTCAAGCTTAGTGGCAATTTTAAGAAGTTATATTGATAAAGGGATAGTTTCTCAAAGAAAAGCTGATGAAATTGCCAGTTGGATGCATGGAAGGATATAATAGCGATTTTTGATTGCGAATTATTTCCAATTTAATATTGAGAGTATTATTGCGTATGGTAAGAAAACTGTCTGAAAAGGCAGTTTTTTTATATAATCTATAAAAAACTTACAAGTATATATTTTACAGAAAAATACTTAAAACCGTTTAAAGATGAGTTGTTATTTCTATTATTTGAATAAAGGAGGTTTTTATTGTTTTGCAGCGTCTGCCTCAACAGCAGGCGTTTTTTGTATTTTTAGTATGATTTACAGGGGCTGTGCTCCGGCAATGATCGCGGCGGTTAGGCGAAACGCAAAAGTAACAGAACCATAAAAAACGCGCAGACGCCGACAGTTTTAAAGCTGCTGGCGTAATGCGCCGGGCAAGACTCGCAGACGTTGTACACATGTTCAAAGTAAGTGTCTTGCGGGGGGGTACAGAAGTGCTATAATACTTGGTAATATTATCGTAACGAATATTTTTGATTTCAAATAAAAGAAAGATGCAGTTATTGTTTGTTTTTAATGAGATGGTTATGAGTTTTACAGTTTGGATGGAACTGTGTAAGGCAAAAGCTGTCTGTAGGGACTGTAAGTGATTTTAAAGTGGAAGATGAGTTGCAGTATTAAATCAGCGGCTTTGAAAATATAAAACTTGTAAGATGAGAAAGGGTGTTATGATGTTGAGCAAAGGGCTTAATAAGAAAGTTGTTTTGGGAGTAGTATGTGGGTTAAGTTTGCCTGTAGCAGTAAATGCATCGGATTTTATCTATGCCAAGACTGTGACGGCTCCGGGTGAGTATAATTTTCATGAGGGAATAGTAAGTACTGGTGATGAATTGATAAGTTTCAATAATTCCAATACTTCTGGCAGTCCTAAGAATTATATTATTAATATTGAAAATGCTGGAGAGTTAAAACTGGATAGTACCTCTCCTTGGGGTGTGATCGATGTTGGCTCTAATAATCAGAAGGCAAATTATGCTGAAGCGGCGATAACGATCAACGGTGATTTGGAAATAAGCAATAAAATACAAAATAATAATGATGGCAGGATCATCTCGCTGATGGGAGGTAAGAATACTCTGCATATCAATGGCTCTCTGAAGATATCTGATTCTGTCTGCAGTTATGGTTCTGCTAATCTTTGGCATTATGGACTGAAAGCTAATAATGGCAGTGAGATCATAGTCCGTAATGATTTTATCATCAATTCACTCCAGGCTGAAAGCATATCAGACAGCGCAGGGCAGACTTTTGCAGCAGGTATTTACAGTGACAGTTGGAGCTGCGACGGTAATGATAGTGATGAACGCAGCAAAGATGCTGATGTTTTAATTACTGTTGGTACGGACAATAATGATAAAATAATTTTGGAAAATATTAAATCAACGTCCAAATCAGGAGTTGCTTTTACTTATGGTGTTTTAGCAACGTATGGGGATACGGGCAATAATAAACGGGAACAGACTGCTACCATAAATCTTAACGGCAGTACGGTTATCCGTAATTTGGATGCTATAGGTAAATCAGAGGCAGATGTGTATGCTTTGGCAGCAGAGGGAAATGGTGTTATCAATGTCAATGGAGATCTGCTGATCGAGAATATTGGTGATAGCTCAAGCCTAACAGCAGATGTGGAACGATATTATAATGCTGTTGTTGCTGCAGGTGGGTCGGTTAATATCAATGTAGCAGGAAATGCTGAAAACAAGATCAGGATCACAGGTGATTTGGCAAGTTATATGGAAAATTCAGCTATCAATCTGCATTTGCTGAATCGGGATTCTTATCTGCGGGGTGCCAGCTTAACAGATGGCGGAAGTATAAATATGACATTGGCAGATGGAGCTGTCTGGCAGGTGCTGGACAGGGTAGAATGCGGTGACAGTGCAGTAGATGCATTGAAAAATAGCAGTGAAGTAAGTAATTTAACGTTAAAAAATGGTATCGTTGATTTGTATCATAATGACTGGTCATTTCAAGAGCTGAAGATCGACCGGCTGCATGGCGATAGCGGGACTTTTATTATCAATACAGATTTAAATAAGGGGGAAAGCGATCGTTTAACGATTTCTAATGCATCAGGTGCGGGTAACTACAAACTACTGACCTATGATCCGGAAGCTTCGGCGCTGTCTGGAAAACAATTCGAGCAGAAAATAATTGATGCCCCGGTGGGAAATTTCAATTTGACCAGTGGCATTATGGAAGGCGCTTTATATAACTATCAGGCACAGCTGACTAAAATTACTGTAGGTGGGAGAAATGAATGGAAGATAGTTGGTTTGGGAACTGGTGATGTTGAAGATAAAGCAAATAATACAAGTACCACAGTCAAAAGCGCTTGTTCAGCCGGTTCACATATATATTATGGATGGCGTAACAATACAATAGTGCGTCAGCGGCTGACCAAAATGCATAGAGTGCCAGAAGTCCGCAGCGGTATGGGTATAATGAAGAACGCAGAACGATTGCTTCACGAGCCAATAGATAATGGCGGTATTTGGGTACAGCTGCAACGTGGAGAGGACGCTTACAGAGGCAGAAATTATTTCGAAAGCCAATATAATACCTATGCGATTGGATTTGACCGTCAGGTTACTAATGATAGTAAGGGTAACTGGCTGTTGGGAGCGGCTGTTTTATATACAGAAGGAAAAGGGAACTATGCCAGCGGTACTGGTGATTACCAAGATCTGGGGCTGAATCTTTATGGTGTAAGGCGTTTGTTATCTGGTCATTATCTTGACTTGAATCTAAAGGTCAATCATATGGAAAATGATGTTGCCAGCAGGACGCTGACAGGAGATCATGTTGGCAGTAAATTAAGAAACAATGGTATTTCTTTAGATGCTGTTTATGGGAAACGGATATTGTTAGATGAGTATGGCTGGTACCTTGATCCGCAGCTGGAAATAACATTAGGGCGGTTAAATGGAGCCGGTTACAGCACGGATAATGGAGTACGTGTTCAGACTGACGGTGTTAACAGTGCAAGCTGTGGAATCGGTATTGCGTTGGGGCGTGCTTTTGCTAATGGCGGAAATATATATGTACGTGGAAGCTGGCTGCATGAATTCGGAGGCAGTTACGATATAAATATGACTGACAGTAATAATGTACAGTTAGTGGAATCACAAAGTATGAAAGATACGTGGTGTGAAGTTGATCTTGGCGGAGATGTGATGTTAGGAAAGCAGAATAATTTGTATTTTGGCATAGCGCGTTCATTCGGCGGGACCTTCCAGAAAAAATGGCAAGTCAACGCCGGGTTGAGATTCAGTTTCTAGACATTGAGGCACTGTTACGTGCGAGTGACAGCGCAGCATAGAACAGGACTGCCGAAAGCCCGCAGAAATAACGACTGGATAGGGAGCTGTTTCTGTGAACCTCTCTGTAATTAGTTGCAATCGACAGTAATAAGCTCAGCAATATAAAAAATCAGCGATATGAAGTAAGTTCCATATCGCTGATTCGGTTTGTTATTTTCTGCCTATGATGTAAGCCAAAAGGCGTAACCAGTGCAGGAGCTTTGTGTATTTGCTATTGATGTCGTACCTCGTTTCTCTGTTTGTTTTACAGTTCTCTGTGTTTGCTGATGATGGCCCGGCTCAGTTCGTTCAGGCAGCTGGTCAGCTTATCCAGCCGCTGCTCCATACGCAGCAGCAGATACCAGCTCAGTACCATCGGGAAACCGAAGTTGCCGACAGCGCTGAAGATCTCTTTGGTATCCATGGCGGTTAAGCCAGCACGGTAACGGTAACGACCTTGATGCGGGCTTCGACGAATTCATTCAGCCCCAGGCCGCCGCTGGTCAGCACGCCTGCTTCGATGATCCTGGCTGCTGCTGCCTGCGCTTCGGCTAAGGTAACGTCTTCACGAGGGTCGGCGATGCTTAAAGTTTTTTTAGCGCCGTCGCTTTTGGTGAAGATGAGTTCTAAAGTTTTTTCCATGTTTGTTCTCCTTTACATTAGATTTTTGTTTGCAGGTGGGGTTTATTCTGCTTTGTCGAGTTCGGCTTTTTCGGTAACGTAAACGTTAACTACGGCGTGGCTCATAAGTTCGCCGATGGCTTCGGTAACTGCGAGGCATTTGGCGGCTTCGGCGTCCAGGCGGACACTGCCGACAGAGGTGCTTTTGGTTTGCATGGCGCCAAGGGCGTTGGTGCCGTTTTCTACGTCCATGGAAAGTTTGAGGGAAGTAGGATTTTTGCTGACAGTCATATTTTCAGCTCCTTTCATAATTTGGTTTTGTTTTTGTGGTTTGTAACCAGAGGTTACATTTGTGAAAATACTTTTTAGTTTTCTTTATGAAGCTTTCTTGAAAGAAAGCTTCGGAAAGAACTTTGCGCACTGTGACAATTCCTGTTTAACTTTGCTCGCTGTCCGGCTTCCGGGCAACTCGGCATTGCAGTACAGAGAAAAGCTTTAGCTGCTGATCGTCAATGCCTCAAACAGTCCCTCCAGCGCTTACAGCTCGCAGCGTACACAACGGAATGTGTCACAATGTGCGCTCAAAACCCTTGTACCGTACTATTCAGCTATGGATTTCATAAGCAGAGTATCGACCGTCTGATATTATCAATATTTACGGCTATGGCAGTAAAACGTATGATACAGAGGGTTTTAAAGCGCAATCCAAATCTTAACAGCGCTGAAAGTTCTTTGCTGACTTTCTTTCAAGAAAGTCTAAAAAAGCTAAAAAAGCTTGAAGAAAACATTAAAAGAAAACATCGCGTTCTTTAAAAAGCAGCCCTTTTAAACAAGGGGGCTGCTTTTTGCATACCACAGGGCCTTGCCCCTGATGACCTGCCCGCCGGCCTTCATTGCTCCGTCGCCTGGTGAATCGCGCAGATACCATAAGTCCCAGCGGGTTTCGGCGTCGCCGCTGTACGGTCCGTAGCCGTCGATAAGCGCAGCTTCGCAGTGAGTAAGCACGTTCCCGCGATCGATAGGGATATTGAGCCCCTGCGCCAGCTTGGCAACTAATTTACCTGCGGCGTCGATCTGGCGGGGTGTGGGCGGAAACTTGCCGAACTCAGTATCCCTGCCGTTATGTGGCAGCGCGCCGCAGGCGCAGCAGAGAGCGATACCGATAGCGCCGGTATTGCGGTGCCACGTATGGCTTTTAAGCTCGGTGAGCTGCGTGCAGGTCTGGTAAATACTGCCGTCGGCGTCGATATTGAAATGGTAGTCGTCGTAAAGCTGGGCGTAACGTCCTGCGGTCCAGTGCAGATAGATCTGCGAGATGCGGTTGTGTCCCAGGGCGACAAGTTCGGCGAGCTTGGCTGCTGTCAGCAGCAGTGCTGATGATGTTTGCATGGTGATGCTCCTTTCCTGTGAGTTTGGAGAGCAGGCCATTATTTTAACGTACTCCGTTCAGCATTTTGATGTGCTGTGGCACCCTCTCACTCTTATATGGCTTTTTAGGCCCTGTTTTTTAACCTGCCGGCAGGAAAAATTTAAAAAGTGTAAAATTTGCTCTTCCAAGCGGCGGATAAAAAATATTTATGTAAAGGGGGTTAAAAATGACCTTGTAAAAAGCCATATAAGAGTAGGGGATATTATTACTGACGCAGTAAGCATACCGAATCTTTTAAATCTTAAAGACCTTTAGCATCTCTTAAAGCTTTTAAATCATTAAAATCTGTAAATCCTTCATACATACTTATGATTTTAACTTGGAAGTTTTAAGTGTTAATAATGGTTTTGTATTACTGATCTGCGTTAGTATTGATACTTACACCCTAAATTCAGCGAAAGCAGGTAAAAAAACATGAATGATTCTTTAGCTTCACAACAAAAATCTAAAAAGACGGGCGGCGATGTGCTGAGTGCCCGTCTTTTGTATTTGGCGCTGAAATGCCCCTTACTGCAGGGAAAACACTGCCAGACAGAGACTGTACGGCCAGTTGAGCCGCAGTCTGCCAGAACGGTGAAACCGCCGAGAAAGGACGATGCTTTAGTAGAGCTGCGTATCGTTTTGCCTTATGGTCTGCGCAAGCAGGCACAGGACGAGCATATCAACTGCAGCGCTTTGTTCCGCAGGGCGCTTAAGCGCAGTTTAACGTCACGCTGCAGTTCTGGCGCAAGGTGTGACTAGTGGATCATTTTACAGCGATCGAAAATGCGTGGCTGGAACCTCCGCAGAGTCTGGCGGAAGCCGTGTACAGCTGTGAATTGTGTAATGAGGCTGTTTGCGCCGGTGATTTGTATATCGAGCTGGATGGGCTCATTATTTGTATAGACTGTCTGGACAGCCTGACGGCGCGGGAGCTGGCAGTAGAGGTGTTGAATAATAAGATCACCGCAGCAGGGTGAAATAAGGGGATGTATTGATGACAGTTACTTGCACAGAAACAGCGGAGTGTGATAAATGGGCCGAAATAGTGGCTTTAGCGCAGCAGGGCAATAAAAAAATGCTGGGGGTGATTTTGCAGGCTTTTGATATCAAACTGCGAAAAATAGCACATACCAGCGCTTATAAAGGTTTTGCCGAGGATGGCGAGCAGATCGAAAGGGTTGCCGTGGTAAAGGCGCTGGAAAAGTGGGGACAGCGGCAGGATTTCGAGAAGCTGCCGGCTTTTATCGTCAGTAAGTCGTATACGGCGCTCAGCAGTGAATGGAAACGCCGGCATAAGGATGAAGAAATGACCTGCCCTTATGAAATAGAAAGCGGCTGTGAATTTGCAGAGGAAGTGCTGACGGCAGATGCGGCGCAGACGACGCGTACTTATTTTGAACAGCAGCAACTGCAGCAGGATTTTGCGGAAGTGCAGGAACTGCTGGTACAGCTTTCGCCCAAACAGGAAGAATTGATCGAACTGCATTTTTTAGAAGGCTGGAGCAACGGCGAACTGGCACAGAGGTTTGGCGTCAGTCCGGCGGCGATCAGCAAAACGATCAAAAAAGGGCTTACTAAGCTGCGGCAGCTGCTGCTTGCAGCGCATCAGGCCGAAAAACAGCGGGAAGCGGAAGAACTGCTGATGTAGATAAGCTGGAATATGGATCATCAGGCGCAGTCCGGCAGGCTGTTATGGTACTGCCAGCCAGGGTGATCTGACTGGGAAATGCGTTTGCCGCCGCCTGGACAGAGAAACCCGTAAGTGCGCCTGACCATATAAGCCAATCAAAGGCTGAAAATATTGCGAAGGATGTGCTGAAAAATGGAGAGACCTTATGAACAGATACGGCGGATGGTAAAACTGTTTGAATATAACAGGCTGAAGCTGCGGTTTAGAAACGAAGATGAACTGGCCAGGTTTATTGATGGCTGGGCAGAACACTTCTGTGAGACGGACGATGCCGAATGGAATATTGCGGTGACTATTATGACTGCACGCCGCCGCGAACCGAACTTCTATAATATGGAAAAAGCCCTGCGCGAAGCGCAGGGCATAAGGCGGGAACGCAGACTGCAGGATGAATGGCGAGCAAAAGACAAAGGGAGTTTACAGCAAGATCAGCGAGCAAATAATAACGCCGCAGAACAAGGACGGGAGGAAAACGAAAATAATGGAGCAAACGCCCAAATAAGCACTGCTGCCGAAACAAGCGGCGGAGCAACTACCTCCAACACCCAAAAAAGAGCCTTGCAGCTGCAAGGCTCTTATAATTTGAAAGCTACTCCGAAAACACCCGAAGAAATAGCGCAGGAAGCATTGCTGAGGTATGAGAGGAGGGGGAGAATAAATTAACGGAGCTCCCAAAGACCAGAATCAACTCTATGAAATAAATCATTTTTACCAAGATATGCAGTGACATCACTGGAATGTTGATAAATAGTTCTTCTTATGGTACTTTCAATGTTAGCATTTCCTTGTTTATCTTGGTGAAATAAAGTAACTAAATCTTTGCATTCATCATATATGTCGGCTAACGTAGCTTTACCACCTAGTTGCTTAAAAGCTTGAATAATAATATCCAACCATCTTATATTATCTTCAGCTTCAATTGCACGTTGATCCATTTGTATACCTAACATCGAAAAGGCTTTATGAGTTGCATCATAAATTAAAAGATCTTTGTCTGTTTTTTGCTTGTATTCATATTGCAAGTATTCTTTGTTTTGTGTATATGTATGATCTTTGCTAACAACTATTAAATTTGTAGTGATTGTATTAAGTAAAGACTCCCAAATTACTTCATCACAATTAGAGTATTTATCTCCGCCGGGTGGATTTCCTAAAATTTTTCTTTTAACTGCAAGGTTTATGTATTCATCCTTAGTTAAAACTGTATTTCCGCTTTTCCATAATTTCATAAAACTATTGTATATATCATCTTGTTTCGGGTCTTCTAATATTTCATCTATTCTATTTATGACGTTTTTACGATGGTTCTTCAACTCTTTGGAACATTTTTGGTACTCTTTATATCCTTTGAGTGAAGTAATAAAAGATGATGCATATGGTCTATCAGATGTTGCAAGAAAACTGGTCTTTAATTCGTTAATTACTCGTGTTCTATTTCTTAAATATTCATTAATTGCTTGCTCTGTGGTAATAAGGATACTCTTATTTTTAAAAAGAGAATGTAAAAAGATTTTTACATTTCCTGCTTCATTAGAGTTGTAGAGACCTAAAAAAATATTTGTGTCTATAAATATTTTAGTGTTTTCTTTAGTGAACATAATATAACTCCTTTTGTTAGGTAGAAGATGTTGAATAAAATATCGCTAATAGTGTTGTAATTTGTAATTTCTTATATAGTATTCAAGAACAAAACAAAATTCTTTAAAATGATGTTCTTGATTATCATAGATTTTCTGTAATTCCTCAGCCCAGTTTACGTCACTTTCGTTTAAGTATTTATAGGCCGCAATCGCAGCTTTTCTTCTATTTTGAAGTATTTTATTGTTGAGATTTAATACTTCAATAGTTTTTTTTGCATCATGATTATCGTTATCATGAATTTCACCGTTTTCATCATAAACAAATAACTCTTGGCAATTCTCAGTTAATGGAGAAATAGGAATATCATCAGCGCCTTTATGGGCATCACAATGTAGAGGATATTGGGGATTAGAGGATCGTTTGTTTGAGCCTCCTCTGCAGGAACAAATTAGATTTGTATATTCTAACTGTAGCTCAGGATAATTCTGGCGGCATTTTATATGTTCGATTATAGATTCAGTTTCATCAATTTTGGAGCCGCAATATGCACACACATATCCTTGTTCAATCAACAAGCTAATTCGTAATTCTTGTTTTACATTTGGTTCCTCTAAAGACATGTGTTTGAATGATGAAATCCTTTTACTTTTATAGTTTTCAAGACAACTTGGACAAGGTTGTTTTTTTATATATATCATTTTGCATCAATCCTTGCTATTGATAAATCTGCAGTGATAAAAAATGGATCCTCATCACTAAGATATTCATGAAGTTGTTCTTTTAATTGTTTGGCAGTAAGGATGTTCTTTTGCGCAATAGCTTTATTAAAATTAGATATTAGTTCTTCAATATGTTTTGGACGTAAAGAAATATCCATTAATTCTTCCATGATTTCTGAGGCATTCCGATTATAAGTGTCAACAGATGATTCATATATTGTACCGTTTTTAAGCAAAAAAACATTATGACGTTTCATTTGCGAGAGCGTAAAAGGAGAATGTGTGGTGAAAAGAACTTGGCCCGTAATATTCTTTAAACTCACTAATTCAGCGAAATGTCTTTGCCAAGTTGGGTGAAGGTATGAGTCAAATTCATCTAATAAAAATAAAGCACTATAATCTCGAGTAAAGTTCAGTATAGAAAGAAGATTTCCGAGTTGTTTTTCGCCTTCGCTTAATTCGTTACAGTCAAAAATAATGCTATCTTTAGTTACATCTATTTTAATATAGTCTAAAATTTCTGCTTGTGAAAGGATTTTCAGTGCTTTAAATAATCCTTCAGGTCCACTAAAATGATCTTGTATTTTACTGCACTCGGAAAGAGTTAAAATTATATTATCATTACTAACAATTTTATACGATGAATTATGATCCAAAATATCTAGGAGTTCCTTTATGTAACCTTTAGCGTTCCAATAATTATCCTGTTTTCCACTTTTTCCCCACGAAGGTCTTTTCAGGTATAACTTACACTCTTTTGAAATATTTGTGATACCTAAAGTTTCTTCCAATGTTTTGAGTATGTCAACATTGGAAGAATAAAAGCAAGAAATTGCCATTAGCGAAAGTCCGAAGTCATTTATTGAAAGATAACTAATGGCTTTATAAGAAGGATTTTCACCATTCTTAATACACTTATTGAAAGTTTTATCAATTGACTCAATAGCAAGCTTTTTTAAACGTTCTGTTTCTCCCGCATAGTATAAAAATACAGTAATAGGAATAATAGAACGGTGTTGTGTTTTAGGAAGTAATTTATTGTTTTTTAAAATTTTTAATTCACCAGAGTTATTACTTATGCAGATTGAGTCGCCACGTATTTTGTAATGGAGCTCGAAGGTGAAACCTAGTTCTTTTGTGTCAGTCATAATAAATGAAAATATATGTGCAATAACTTCAAGTATATTAGATTTGCCGCTGCCGTTTTTACCAGCAAGTGCAATTAAATTAAGGTTTTTTTCAAAGTCAATTCTAAAAGAAGATAAATTCTTATATTTATCAATAGACAAGTATTCAATTTTCATGATTGATTTCCTTTTACTAATATTTCTTTCAAAAACTCCATTGCACTTTCTTCGCTAGGATCATTTGTCCCCAGCTCGCCGCGAAAGGCACGGGCAAGAATAGATTTCTTCATCATATCGATTTGGTCGAGAGTTGGTTCTAACTCATCTTTTGTAGCATATTCTTTTTCCAGTAACTTATTTAGGATATTAACAATTTTTTGTTGTTCAGGAACGGTTGGGAGATTAAAATGGTATGCCCCTATCTTTTTGGCATTTATGTTAGATTGGTTTACGCCATCTGTTTTTACTTTGATACAATACTTTTTTGCCTCTGTAGAATTAAGTAGATAATTTAAATACTCTCCTAGAATCATATCTTTTTTATAGTTCAGGCGAATGAGATATCCAGCAAATATGGCAGGCATTTCACCACGATAAATTGAGGTTTTTCCCACCAATGCTGGGCTATTAGTGCGATTAAATAAAACATCTCCTGTTGATAACAGGTATTTGTTGATTTCTTCCTCATCGTCAGTATAAGCTAAATGGTCCCAAACAATTTCACCATCTTGAAGATTCCCCATACGTACCACAACAACTCTTCCGACTTTTTTAGACTTTTTTGAGGTCCCATATTGTAAAGAAGAGCATATTTCACTAATGGAAACATTTTTCCAACTTTCTATCCCCACCCCATTTTTCTCCCGCCATTTTGCGGTGAGCTCGCCGGTAAACGCTTTATGCAAAATAGAGGCTTTACGAGTCTCAAAGCTGTCCAGTGCAGATTGTACCAGTTCGCGTGCGTGGTCCAGTTTTTCAAACAGGCTTTCGATACGTGCTACGATACGATGTTGCTCGGGGAGTGGAGGGAGGGCGATCGGAGTTGCTTTGAATGGTGTTATTGTTATATGTACCATTCCTGAACCATGCGTTTTTGAATAAAGCTCATCAATCACTTGAATCAAGAAGTAATATAAATACTTCTTATCAATCATTTCATGAGGAACAACTTTAAATATATGTTGATTAAGCCAGGCGTCGCTACCATGCCAAATAAATGCTCCTAATGAAGCAGACCAAGCAAAAAGTAAATCCCCAGAGCGGACTAGAAATTTCTCGTCATATTTATGTTGAGTGTAATTATATTCTGCTGATGGATTATTGAGATTCTGTATGCGAATAATTGGCAAACCATTACTTTCCCACTCAGTTGGCTTAAAAGCTCTTCCGTTTATGTAGTTTGCGACTTCTCCCAAGGTTTTGTAGGCCATCATTTGCCACCTTCCAGTGATTTTAGTTCTTTGGCTACGCTTAAAATCAAATCCATAGCTTTTTCTAACTGTGCATGAATTTCTTCAGCGCTTTCGATGGGATCTGGCAGGTCGTTGTAATCCAATACGCTGTCATCGCGAATTAAACCAAGGTCCAGGCTGTCGCCTTTGGTTTTGATTTCTTCACGAGTAAAGCAGTTCCAGCGTTCGTCTTTTACTTTGCTACGTTTTTCGGCTGTGTAAGCAGCTACAAAATCATCAAAATGATTTTTGACTAAAGGATTGGTCTTACCGAGATTAGGCATATTGGTGCGCAAATCATAAAACCATACTTCCTTAGTATTGTCTTTTTCGGTTTTACCTCGAGTAAAGAATAGTACATTGGTTTTTACGCCTTGGGCATAGAAAATACCAGTAGGCAAGCGCAGTACTGTGTGCAGATTGCATTTGTCCATTAAATCGGCACGAATTTTTGCTCCGTCGCCATCAGCAAATAACACATTGTCGGGTAAGATGACGGCTGCACGAGCTTTACCATCTGCCTTTAGACTGCGATAGATGTGTTGTAAAAAGTTCAATTGTTTATTGCTGGTGGGAAAGGTCAGGTCATCACGGGTAGCACGTTCACCGCCTTTTTTTGTACCAAAAGGCGGATTGGTAAGAACGACGTCAAAATCTCGCATCTGCTTGCCTTGGTTGGAAAGAGTGTCTGCTAAAAGTATTTCTCCCTCAATGCCATGTAACATGGCGTTCATTAGCGCAAGACGATGGGTGTCGTGTACCAGTTCACAACCAGTAAAGGCGTCCCTGATTTGGAATGTTTGGGCTTGAGTGGATCCTAGATCAAAATAATTGTCCGTCCTATTTTTTATATAGCGATCAGCAGCAATCATAAATCCAAATGTGCCACAGGCTGGGTCGTTACAGCGTTCGCCAGCTTGTGGCGCTATTAATTCTACCATAACGTCGATTAAAACACGTGGAGTAAAGTATTGACCAGCACCGGATTTTTTCTCGTTGGCGTTTTTCTCCAATAAGCCTTCGTAGAGATTGCCCAAGCCTTCTTCTTTGGCTGAATACCAGTCCAGAGCATCTATATTAGTGATAATTTTTTCAAGGTTTTTAGGTTCCTCAATGTTTGAACGTGCGCCGTTGTAAATTTTACGAATACGGCCAGTGCAATTTTCGCCAAGGTGGTTGAGTAGTTCGGCGTAAAAACGTTTAAGTTCGATACCTTGTTTTTGAATAAGTTCATTCCAACGATAGGCTTCTGGAATTTGTTTATCTGTCCCAGTTTCTTTACTCATTTTGAGGAACAAAATATAGGTGAGCTCGGTAACATATTGGTGATAAGTAATACCGTCATCACGTAGTACGTTACATAAATTCCAAAGTTTTGAGACAATCTCTTGATTGTTCATGCAGATGTTCCTCCGTCGTCATATAAATAGTTGTTTAGTTCATGCAAATAATCATCTAATTGTCCAGCGAATACCTTATTGATTTTTTGAAAGCCGCCAGCAGTTTTAAAGGCACCACTTTCAAAAGATTCATGGTCTATAATTGTTTCAGCAAGTAGGCTTTTTTCAATGCGATCGAGCCAATCTTGTTGCATTTTATTGAAATTATGGTTGTTGCGCAACTTAGCCAATGCTTGCCTAATGCGTTCGTCGTGTGCAATCAATGCGGAACCAAGGGCGCTACGGCGAATGAAACTGATTATATCAGCTGCTATGTCTTCATTTTTCCATTCTTTCCACGCCGTATTAAGCTGTTTTTCCGTGAAATTGTGTCGATCCAGCTCTAACTTTAGGCTCTTAAGGCTTTCGCGTGTCAGGTCACGAGGACGAGTACAAACTATTTGCAAAGCTACTAATTTATTCAAGTTTTCATGGATGAAATCGTTAAATTCACTCAAATAATCTTCTGGTGCCTGCCCTTTACCATAACCGCGTGTATGGCCAATGAGTTGATCTTCTTTATCAGATATAACCATGGGACGATTGAGCGGCAAACCGCCCTCGTTTAAAATTTCAAATAGCTGCTGGTTTTTTAAAGCAAATTCCTTGGCTGCTTGTGGTGACATGGATAAAAGTTTTTCAGCTAATTGGGAGGGGGTTAATCCATCAGCTAAATCAATAAAATGCTCTAGCGCAGGTTTACTGAGTATGCGTTTTTTGCGTTGGATTTTAGCAACCAGCAAATCAATTTGATTTTTCAAATGTTCATCAGTGCTAAAAATTTCTAAGCCGTCAAATAGATCAGTAAAGCTTGCTGATTCGCTTTTTACTACTGGTTTCATGGTGTTAACTGGTGCAAGAGATTCATAAACACCTACAGGGTCATAGATTTCAAAATGAGTTTTACTAATACGAGGACAAAGACGTGTTGCACGCCCTAACATTTGTTCAAATAAGATACGGGATTTTACCCGGCGCATAAATACAAGTGTTGTAATTTCTGGGACGTCAATGCCAGTAGTTAGAAGGTCAACAGTAACAGCAATATTAGGATACTTTTCATTTTTGAAGTGTTTGATGGTTTCTTGTACTTTTTTGGGGTTCCCCCCACCGATGCTACCTGTAATCTTCATAATGGCGTCATTTGGCACTCCCATGGGTTCATAAATTTCTTTTAAAATTTTTACGATTAAATCAGCATGGTTATCATCTACAGCGTAGATCAATGTTTTACCATCGCCTTCGGGGTTTAAATCATTGGCAATTTCTGTTAATACAGTGCGATTAAAATTTTCTGTAATTACACGTCGATTAAAGCTTTCGACATCAAAGTGAAGTTCATCTTCTAATTCGTCGCTGTTTGTGATCTCGCCAGTGACTGGATCAAAAATGGCAACTGTTTCACCGGGTTTATAAATTATACCTTCGGTACTTAATTTAGTTGAAATTGTGTGTGGAGCATCATGATCGACTAAAAAACCTTCAATTACAGCGCGGCGATAGGAATATTCAAATACTGGTTTGCCAAAAATTTCGCTGGTATGCAAAGCTGGGGTGGCAGTTAGTGCAATTTTAACAGCATCAAAATACTCTATAACTGCACGATACTTGCTTATATAATCGGTCTGATTTCTGTAGAGTTGTTCTTCTGCACTCATTTCTTTGTCGAGAATATAACCACGATGGGCCTCGTCAATGATAATCAAATCATAGTCAGTAACAGAAGGAACGGAATCATCTTCTGTATATAAAACACGTTTTACTAGACTTTGTACTGTGGCGATATGGATCTTGGTTTCTTTCTCAATGTTTTTATCATTAAGTGTTTTTATATCATAAATTTCGTTGAGAGTCATAAGATCTTCGAGTTTTACTTCATTGAAAACATCTTGGGCTTGTTCTCCCAAGGTAGTGCGATCAACTAAAAACAGGATGCGTTTAAAACGACCTGTCTTTAGAAAACGATATATCATACCCAGGACAGTACGAGTTTTACCAGTACCTGTGGCCATTGCCAGAAGTACAGTCTGCTTGCCTTGAATAACAGCCTTTTCGGCTGCTTCTACAGCTTCTATTTGATAGGGGCGTAAATTTAATCCATCTTTATCCTGCAGCAAATCATAAGACATGTTTGACAACTTACAGTCAGCGGCAGCAATATCTTTTTCCAATAGATCAAGCAATCCTTGAGGGCTTATCCAATTTTTCAAAGCTTTAGGGATATTGGAGTCTTGCCGTGCATCTCTGAACCAGATGCCTGATTTTGTTTCTATTTGTTTTAAATATGGCCTGCCGTTTGTAGCAAATAAGAAGGGAGCTTTATAACCATTCCACGAATCAATGACAAAATCCATATGCTCAGTTTTGATACCGCAGCTATAGTCCTTACATTGATTGTCAATGACAGAGGAGATGTCTTTATTTTCGGGTTTAGCTTCAATAACTCCGACTAATTTTAAGCCTGCGAATAAAACATAATCCGCATTGCCCCATTTGCAAGCAGTTGAGTCAGTAGGCCATTCGGCAATAGCTATATTACGCCCCTTTTGTGGACGTGTGCCTTTAGAAAAACGCAAAGTTTTAGAATCAGCTTCCCAACCAACGCGCCTTAGCTGTTCGTCAATAAGTTCCCTAGTTTCGGCTTCAGAGAGGTGCATATTATTGACTGCTTTTGCAGAACGTTTTTTACGTTCGATGCTGGTTACAGAATGATCAAGACGAGAAGAGGCAACGGTAGCTTTTACATTTTCTAGTTCTGCTACTAGGGTTTCTTTTTCTTTTAGTAATTTATTATAATCTTGGTTTTGACTTTCATCAGCGGGGAGTATGAATTCAGAGGGTTCATAGGTATAATCCCCATATGTTTGCATAAACCAAATCATAAAGGTATGGGCCATATGCAAAAGAATTTTGCTGTCTTCAAAAGAATCATGACCTTCGTGTACAGCAAGATTACGTTTAATACGTAAACGGTAAAGAATATCATCAATTTCTTTGGGCAACAATCCTTCATTTTTTAGTATTTTAATTTTGTTATTGAGTGTGTTCTCATAAGGTGGAGTGAGCCTGTCTAATTCGAACATATAATTGATGGTAGTTTCAGCAAGCGTGCCTAATTTATAAAGACAGGTATTTGGATCAGAATAGAGATAGCTTTCTGCAAGGTTTCCTAATTTTTCTAATACCGGGAATCTTTCGGACAGAAAATGAAAATTACTGGTCATGCTTTACCATTCCTTTCCTGATCTTTGCTGACAGTATAACGCATATCTGATGGTCGGTTGGCTTCTTTTGGAATTAGCCAAATTTTACCTAAACGTTGTACACCATGGATACGATTTTGTTCACATAATTTTTGAACTCGGCGCAGGGATATTCCCCATTCTTGGGCTGTTTCTTTTGCAGATAGAAATTCCATAAAAATACCTCACAAAAAATTAACTCAAATGAATATAAAATAACTACTTTTATTATATATCGTTTTAGCGAACAATACAACTGAAATAAATGTTAAAAGTATAAAATCCGCTGAATATCCAGCGGATTTGAATTATAAAGAAACTACAATAAATTTTATTTTAGATATTCTTTCATTATTGCGTCAGATTTAAAATAGTGTACTCTAATATCTTCTAATCTATCCACGACTTTTGCTGCAAGGTCTATTTCCTTACTCAAAATACTTTCATCTAACATATTTATAAGATTAGCTACAATAGTTATACAGTACATCAACTGCCAACCACCAGATGCTATATCATCTGAATCTTTAAATACTTGTTTCTTGCCATCGAAAAAACTCATGTCAGATGCTTTAATGCCGTGTGCTTGTTGGGACATATCATTATAAAAGCCATCGTATAATAAAGAGTCTTTGAGATCATACCACTCTAGTTCTTTACATAAATTTCTATAAGAAGAGAGCGTTTTGCCCTGCTTTTGACTATATAATTTATACCATGTAGCAGAACGCCAGTCTGAAGCTTTAAATTTAAGTGTTTTTCTTTTTAAATAATGATGGACGTCTAAAAATGTTTGAGGAATTCTTTTTTTAGTAATATAATCTGAGTATTCTTTTCTTAATTCTTCGCTTAAATTTGGTTTTTCTATATTATCGCCATGCTTTTTTCCCATTTCTTCCCTTAGGTATATTTCTTTATGGATTCTAATAATTCTAATAAACATTCCTTTCTCTTCTATCAAATCATCATTTTTAATTAAATAGCCAAGTTGTAAAGCCAGTTCGAAAAAAGAACGTGTTATTATTAATGCTGGGTCTATTCTTTTGTAGGAATATAATATTTTAATTGATTCTAGATAATCTAGACATTGTGCCAAATATGCAGCAACAACATCGTTGCCAACAGTATACATTTCTATTGAATCATTGTGGTGAACTGTATTTGCAACATCTTCGAATGTATTTTGCAATAATTCAAAACAATATAAGGCTTCTTGTGCCCACTTTTCTTTTAGAAGTTCTTTGCTTTCTAAGGTCATAATAAACACCACCTATAATTATATCTAAAATTATAACACAAAAGCCGCTGAATATTCAGCGGCTTTCTTACTTTCAATATAATGGTGGAGACGAAGAGGATCGAACTCTCGACCTTACGGATGCGAACCGTACGCTCTCCCAGCTGAGCTACGTCCCCACTACATAAAATATCTTACTCCTGCCGGCGCAAAATTACAAGTATATTTTTAACTTTGGTGCTTGCCGCTATGTATACACGCGTGCTTATTGACAACTTTTGCCGCTGGTGCTACACTTTAAAGTAATTTCATAAGTATTTGATCGATGATGAGGATTAGTAGCTTTGCCAAGCGGACCTCAGCGAGCCGGTGACAGTGCAAGTCCGGCGTTTGGCGGCAGGGTGAATGGACCTTTAAGATACGGCTTGAGCCCGCAAGGGGGTAGACGCCGTCGGGATGCTTCGCCCGTTACCAGGGAAGGGGATATCGGCTGTGGCCCGTATCTTAGCGAGCGGACCTTAATCGGTCAAGCAGGGTGGTACCGCGAAAGTTGTGTCTTTCGTCCCTACATGGGGATGAAGGGCTTTTTTTATTGCCCGGGCTGAAGGAGGCTTATATTATGGATAAAGAAAAAAATACCAGGCTGCCGTTGGTGGACCTGATCGAAGTGAAACCAATGCAGGACGGCTACCGCTGGGTAGCGATCACGGCGATGCTGTTCGCTATCGGCATCATCCTGCACACGGTCAGCCCTAATGTGGGCGGCGTGACGCCGAATTGGACGATCGCCATGTATTCTATCGTTATCAATCTGACGAACCCGACGCTGTCGCAGGCTGTGGGCATCGGTTTTATTGCGGGCATCACGCTGGTGCCGTCGTCGAAGTCGGCTTTTCCGCTGGGCAATATCGCCAGCGAGCTTTCGGGGGCGATCACCTGCTGCATCCTGGTCAAGGCGATGCTGCGCTGCGGTTTGGGCAAGTGGAAGCTGCGCCCCCTGGTGACGGGATTTTTGGCAACTATGGCCAGCGGCGGTGTGTTTACTTTCATTTTAAAGATCGTTCTGGGCTTGCCGCTGCATGTCTGGCTGTATGCCATGCTGCCGGTGGTGGCGATCGTGGGCGCGCTGAACGGCATGATCACCTTTTTGCTGTTCGGGCCGGTGCGGAAGCTGTTTTTTGTGCAGGAGGACGATGAATGATGGAGAGCGTTATCAGGCTGGAAAATTTTTATTTTGCTTATAATAAATCGGAGCTGGTGCTGCAGGATATCGACCTGGAGATCAAAAAGGGTTCGTTCACTGTGGTGGCCGGTCCCAGCGGCGCGGGCAAAACTACTTTGTGCAAGGCGATGACGGGCATCGTGCCTTTTTATATGGGCGGGCGTTACAGCGGCGATGTGCAGGTGCTGGGCGAATCGACTAAGGGCCGCCGGGTGTCGGATATCGCGATGCGCGTGGGGCTGATGCTGGAGGATTACGAAAGCCAGCTGGTTTCGCTGACCGCGGGCGAGGAAGTTGCTTTCAGTTTGCTGAATCACGGTTTTGCGCCGGAGGAGGTGGCGGAGCGTACCCGTAAGGCTTTGGAGGACGTGGGTCTGCCGGGGCGCGAGAGTTATCAGCTGGACGAGCTGTCGGGCGGGCAGCGCCAGCGTTTGCTGCTGGCGGCTACTTTGGCGGTGCATCCCGAGATCATTGTGCTGGATGAGCCGGTATCGGCGATGGACCCGGACGGGGCCCATTCGCTGTATGAGCTGTTATATGCGATCCATCAGCGTTACGGCACGACGATCATCGTAGTTGAGCACCGGGTGGACTATCTGCTGCCTTATGTGACGGACATGGTAGTGCTGAAGGAGGGGCAGCTGGTAACGGCTGATACCTTTGCCGCTGCAGCGCGGACGATGTATGAGGACGAGGAGCTGCGTCCTCTGGTACCTGCGTTATGGCAGGTGAAGCTGGGCGTCGAGCGCCGTTTCGGTATTACTTTGGGCGAGTGGCGGACTGAGGCAGAGGCGGCTGCGGAATTACAGCTGCTTGGGTTTGAAGGGGGGAACGTCTGATGCTGGAGGCTAAAGAGGTCAATTTTGCTTACCGCAGGGGTCTGCCGGTACTGAACGATATCGCCTGCACGATCGGTGACGGCGAGTTTGTGGCGCTTTTGGGCCATAACGGCAGCGGCAAGACGACGCTGAGCCGTTTGTTCATGGCGCTTCTGCATCCCCGCAGCGGGCAGGTGCTGGTAGACGGCGAGGATATCGTCAATTATGAGCCGGCCGACCTGGCTGACAAGATCGGTTATGTATTCCAGAACCCGGATCTGCAGATTTTGGAAGATACGGTTTTTGATGAAGTGGCGTATGGGCCGAGGGCTAAAAAGCTGACGGCAGAGACGATCAAAAAGCAGGTGGAGGCAGCTTTGGCGGCTACAGGGCTGGCCGAGCTGGCGGGTGCGTATCCGCGTCTGCTGTCCTTTGGGCAGAAGCGGCGTTTGGGTGTGGCTTCGGCGCTGGCGCTCAATCCGCGTACTTTGATCTTAGACGAGATCACCAACGGTCAGGATGCGATCGAGAAAGAGCGGATGATGCAGTATTTGCAGACGCTGAACGAAGAAAAGGGGATCACGATCGTGTTAATCTCGCATGATATGGACGTGGTGCGCCGTTATGCGAAGCGGGCCATTGTCCTGAAGGACGGCGACCTGGTGTATGACGGTACGCCGACGGAGCTGTTCGGCGGTGCGTATGCTGTGGAAGAATGGGGCCTGCGCCGGCCGACGGCGGCTGCTTTGGCGGGCAGTCTGGGTTTTACGGCGGCGACACCCGAGGAGTTCTGCCGCCTGTTGGTGCGGAAAGGAGCTGAGGACTGATGCGGATCAGTGCGTTTACTCAAATCATTGTCACTGTCGCTGTGACGGCGTGGGTCTTTATCCTGCCGGTCAAGGCGGTGGCGACGATCCTGGTTTTTGAGCTGGCTTTACTGCTGTCGATCAAGCGCGACCGCATGACGATGGCGGCGATCGGCGGTTTGGCGGTGTTCACCGGGCTGATGATCCTGTTCCAGCTGCTGTTCGGTTCGCCGCTGGAGGTGGCGCTGACGGGCGGACTGCGGATGCTGGTCATGACGATGGCGTTTTTGTGTATGCTGGCGGCGACGCGTATCCAGGATATTGCCCAGACGCTGGTGGACCGTTTCCACCTGCCCTGTGAATATGCTTTTATGCTGACGACGGCGCTGCGTTTCGTGCCTAATTTCCTGGCTGACAGCGAGATCACGCTGGATGCTCAGTCCTGCCGCGGTTATTCCAACCGGGGCAACTGCGTGAAACGCCTGCTTTCGTATGTCGTGGTCATCAGACCGCTGGTCATGCGGGCGGTGGCCAAGTCCGAAACGCTGGCGCTGAGTATGGAGCTGAAAGGTTTCGGCAGCAATACTTATAAAAATATGCCGCGCGAGCCGCTGGGAGCCGCCGATTTTATCGTGCTGGGGCTGGTCGTGGTCCTGAGCACCTATCCGTTCTGGAAATGATGCCCGGCTGAAAATTTTAAATCATCCTGCAAGCAGCTGCTGCCTTAGAAAGGGAGCGGCTGCTTTTTTTGAGTAATATAATAATTTTATTGCCTAAAAGAATATAAATTACAGTTGATAAAAATAATAAATATGATAGAATAAAATCAGCAAAGTATATAAAAATATCGAACTATTTTAAATGTATGGATAGAAGGTGGCTGTAATGGTACAATCGGGTGATACTCTCGTTTTATCTTTAGCTGAATTACTGGGCGGCAAGCAGGTGGATACCGGAGTCATCGACAGGGCTCTGGCGGAGCTCTGTTCTGCTTTTGATTTTGACGGCGGGCTGATCTATGAATTGGACCAGTACAACCATCTGCATCTGAAAGAACGCTGTCTGCGTAAGGAAATGCCTTTGCGGGGCAGCTTTCCGATCGACGCGGTCGACGCTGCTTACCGCAGCTATCTGGCGCAGGAAACCTTTGTCTGGCTGGAGGGTGGACAAAAGAACAGTGCGGCTGAGAATGCTTTGCTGGAGCTGTTTGCGGCGCAGTCGCTGGTAGTGGCTTCAGTAGTCGATGAAACGCTGCAGATCTACGGGCTGCTGGTATTTGTACAGCAGTCGTCGGCCCGGCCGGTGCCGCCGGCAGGCACGCAGCAGCTGCTGAAGACAGTGCTGTCGATGTTTGGCCGGTATATAGGGGTGCGGGTCTATCAGAACAAGCTGACTTTTGCCAAAAATTCGCTGGAAAGCATTTTGGATAATACGGGTATAGATATTTATGTCAACGATTTCCATACCCATGATATTTTATAATGCCAATCGTTCTATGGCGGCCCCGTACGGCGGTATTTCGCAGTTTTTGGGGCGCAAGTGCTGGGAGGTGCTGTTCCCGGGTCAAAACGGGCCTTGTGCTTTCTGCCCGCAGCAAAAGCTGATCGATGAGAACGGCGAACCGACGAAGATCTATTCCTGGGATTATCAGCGGCCTTTCGACGGTTCCTGGTTCAGGGTGTTCAGCGCGGCGTTCCGCTGGGTGGACGGCAGACTGGCCCATGTGGTGAGCAGTGCCGATATCACTGACAATAAGCGCAACGAAGCTTTGGTCGAGTATCTGGCCAATTATGATTCGCTGACGAACCTGCCGAACCGCCGGATGCTGGTGAAGGAGTGCGAGCGCCGGATCGACAAAACGCAGGAGGGCGGCGAAGGTTATCTGCTGTTTTTTGACATCGACGGCTTTAAAAAGATCAACGATACCTTTGGTCACGAAGCGGGGGACGAGTTCTTAGTGCAGCTGGGACAGTTCTTTTCCGGTATCCCGCTGCTGCATGACGCTATTTACCGCAACGGCGGCGATGAGTTCATCGCGATCATCGACGGGGATAAAACGGAAGCTAATATCCGGAATCTGGCCAGCTTTATCCATCGGCGGTTTGCCCAGCCCTGGCGGCTGAAAAGGGGCGAGGTGTTCTGCAATGTCAGTATCGGCGTGGCGCGTTATCCCGAGGACGGGAGGACGGCGGAGGAGCTGCTGCTCAAAGCTGATCAGGCCATGTACAAGGTGAAGAAAGCCGGCGGTAAGGGTGTCCTGTTTGGATATGAGCTGTAAATCGTAATAATAAAGAAGCCTTTATGACAAAGTCATAAAGGCTTCTTTATGTGCAGATCCTGATGATCAGTGGCGGTCAGTTTTGGCTGCCGCCAGGTAAAAGTCCAAAAACAGCTGGGCGGTGGCGCTTAACCGGTCTTTTTTGGACCAGAACAGCGTCTGTTCAAAATACAGTTCATCATCAGCCAGCAGCAGCTGCTGCAACCCTTGGGGGAAGTCGTCCCTGCCGCCGGCGGAAACGATGGCGATGCCGCTGCCGTCCTGCACGAAAGCGAGTGCGGCAGTATTGGTGGTGGCGATAAAGCGGATCTTGGGCATGAAGCCGTGCTTGAGGCAGGCTTTGCGCAGCAGGCTGTAGCAGCCGAAGTTACAGCAGACAGGGATATTCTGTAATTGTTTCGGCGTCAGCGGCTGCTGTGGATCAAGGCCGCAGTTTGCCTGTGGACTGTAAACGGCATAAAAATATTCTTTCTGCGTTTTGTGGGCGGCAAACAGCTGCGGTGATGGCAGCGGCGCGTTGGCAAAGGCAAAATCACTGCTGTTTTCCGCAATATGTCTGGTCTGGGCGCTGACGGCTTCTTCCCGGAACTGGAAGCAGATTTCGGGATAGGCGGCCGCAAAGGGACGCAGATAGGTGTTGATGAAAAAGGTGCTTTTGGCAGGCGAAACGCTGAAGCGCAGTGTGCCGGAAGCTTTTTTATTGAAGCTCTGCATATCTAAAAGGATGGTTTCTTCGGTGTGGCAGATCTGGCGGGCCTTGCCCAGGAAGGCTTCCCCGGCTTCGGTCAGGGTCAGCTGGCGTTTGCCGCGCGCAGTCTGGATCAGCTTGGCGCCGTAATAGTGCTCCAGTGTTTTGATCTGGGCGCTGAGGGCCGGCTGGGCCAGGGCCAGTTTTTTGGAAGCTGTGGTCAGGTTGCCTGTTTCGGCGACGGTGATAAAATTACGGTAAAATTCAAAATCCATAGCTCACCTCTAAAAAATATAAGAAATTCTTATTATAATAACAAAGAAATAGTATTTTACTTTTTTATACCACCATTCTACAATAAAAATAGTTTGAGAGCAAGAAGGGGATGGGGTTATGTACGGAAGTAAACGCAAGCGCCGCCTGCACAGCGTAGCGGTATTGCTGGGGCCGCTCAGCTTCGGCTTGACGATACTGCTGCTGGAATGGTTCTTTGGCTTCAAAGCGGCTGCGGCGCTGGGGACGACGGTCTGGATGGCGCTGTGGTGGATATTGCGGCCGGTCAATATTTCGGTGACGGCGTTCGTGCCGATCGGTGTCAACGCATTGTTTGACCTGATCCCGATGCAGCACGTTATCAGTCAGTATTTTTCTGAGATCATCGTGCTGCTGTTCGGCGCTGATCTGGTCTGCCTGACCTGGGCGACGACGGGGCTCGACAAGCGGCTAGCGATCAAGACCCTGTGCTGTATCGGCACGTCACTGCGGCAGCAGATAGCAGTCTGGCTGCTGGTAGCGACGGTACTGTCCATCTTTCTGCCGAATGTGGTCGTCTGTACGATCCTGGTACCGGTAGCGGTATCCATGCTGCAGTTTATTGGCGAGGAAAACATCAAAAACAGTAAGCTGGCAGTGCCGATCCTGCTGGCGATCGTCTGGGGTGCGGGCATCGGCGGCTTCGGCTCGCCTTTGGGCGGGGCGGCGAACCTGGTGGCGATCAGCTATCTGGAAAAGCTGACAGGACAGGAATTTATGTATATCGACTGGGTGGTGCGTTTTCTGCCGCTTTTGGTACTGGTCCTGCTGCTGAATCTGTTTTTCCTGTTCCATTTGCCGGTGCCGGTAAAGCACTTGGCTGGTACCAGCGAATATTTTAAGGAAATGTACGTGCAGCTGGGCACGATCAGGCTGGGCGAAAAAATCAGCCTGGTGCTGTTTGTCGCGGCGACACTGCTGGCTTTTATCCGGCCGCTGTACGCCGGGTGGCTGCCGGCGCTGAAGCCTGCGTATGTCTTTCTGATCATGGGGCTGCTGGCCTTCACCTTCGAGGATGAGGACGGCAAGGCTCTGCTGACCTGGGAATTTGCGGAAAAGGGCGTTATGTGGGGCATGCTGTTTTTATTTGCCGGCGGCCTGGCTTTGGGCAGTCTGGTGACGGAAACCGGCGCGGCCCTGAAAATGGCTGAGGCGATCACGCTGCTGCCGCTGACTGGCGGTCTGGAAACGGTGTTTGCTTTTACGCTGTTTTCGACGGTGCTGACCGAGATTTCCAGCAATACGGCGGCGGCCGCTATTACCGTGCCTGTAGTGCAGAGTATTGCGCAGGCGCTGGGGCTGAACACGATCCCGTATTTGTTCGTGGCGATCGTCGCCTTCAACAGCGCCTATGTGCTGCCGGTATCGATCAGGGCTATCCCGGTCAGCTATGGGCTGGACCCGGCCGAGCTGTTTAAAAACGGGCTGCTGCTGTCGCTGTGCAGCGTACTGCTGATCACAGTCATCGGTTATTTGTTCATCAGGTACTGGCCGTTATTCTCGACGGTCTGAAAAGGGTCTGTCGCTCCCACCGCTGCATGGCGGTGGGATTTTTTTGTGCGGGCGCTGGCGGCACAAGGTTTGGGAAAGTATGAGCCGGAAAAAGCGTTCACCAAAAACAAGTATTTATTTAATATTACAATTTAAAGATTGCCAGCAAAAATCTTTTATAATATAATAAAAATAGTAATCTAATATAATAATTATATTTATTATAGATAATAACGGAAAATAGAAGGCAGCTGGCAATGAAAAATAATATCTTATTAAAAACTAATTTACTCGTCAGTGTGATTTTGCTGGTTGGTTTCGTCCTGATCGCGACTTTGAGCTACCGCGCTAATTATAATGCTTCACTGGTGAAGATCAAACAGGTCTCAGCGCTGGCCTCGGAAGATATTTATTACCGTTTGTCTACGATGCTGACCAAGCCGGTGAATATCTCGCAGACGATGGCGCATGACAGCCTGCTGATCAAGCTGCTGGAGGAAGAGGGCAGCCGTTATCAGGAGGCCGGTTACCAGGAAACGATCAGGAAGTATCTGGATACCTATAAAAATAAGTATGCCTATGATTCGGTGTTCCTGGTTTCGGCGTCCACCAATAATTATTATAATTTCAACGGTCTGTATCGTAATCTGGTGCAGGGCGAGGCTGAAAACGTCTGGTATTATAATTTTCTGCAAAGCGGCGAAGAATACAGTCTTAATATCGATAATGATGAAGTTGCTGGTGCGGCCGATAAGATCACTCTGTTTGTAAACTGCAGGATCAGGGATGCGTCCGGCCGGGTGATCGGTGTAGTTGGCGTCGGCGTGAATGTCGATTATATCAAAGGCCTGCTGCAGGAGTATGAAAAGGAATACGACGTTGCGACATATCTGATCAATGAAAAAGGCGAGATCGAAGTTTCCAGCCTTTATAACGGTCATCAGACGGCGGACTGGTTCAAGGTCAATGACAGCGAAGATATCCGCAGTGAGATCATGGAATGGAAAAACGGCAGGACCAACTGGGATATCTGGATGCCGGGCAGCGTGCAGAACAGCGAAGAAAGTTATCTGGTCGTCAGCTATATCCCTGATCTGTCGTGGTATCTGCTGGTAAAGCAGGATACTGGCGCCTTACTGGCTGAGCTGAATGAAAAGATGCTGGAAACGGTAGTTTTGATTTCTGTGGTGGTTCTGCTGATTATTCTGACTATCACTTCGGTGATCAGAAAGTTCAACGTGCGGATGACGCAGCTGTTGGAGGAAAAACAACAGCTGTTCAAGGAAGCGACCGAGCATATCTACGATAATATTTATGAATTTAACATCACTAAAAACAGGGCAGCCAGCAAAAAGACCGAGCTGTATTTTGAGGCTATGGGCGCTAAAGACCTGCCCTATGAGGAATTTCTGCGGGCTGTGGCCGACAGGCAGCTGCTGGAAGAATATCGGGCCGGCTATGTGGCGACGTTCAGTATCGAAAATGTGATGCGGCACTTTAAGGCCGGAAATAATTACCTGCAGTATGAATTTATGATCACAGAAAACGGCAGTGATTATTTCTGGATGCGGATCGATGCTTATATTTTTTATTCGGAAGCTGATAAGTCAGTGCATATGTTTACTTACCGTAAAAATATCGACGAGGAGAAACGCAAGGAGCTGGAAACACAAAGAAAGGCTTCTACAGATGAGATGACCGGCGTTTATACGAAAAAGGCGACGGAAAGGATCATCGACGGGGTTTTGTGCGGCAAGCCGCAGGGCAGCTACAGCTTTTTTATCATCGATATTGATAATTTTAAGCAGGCCAATGATTTGCACGGCCATATTTTCGGCGATTATTGTATCCGGGAGTTCGTGGAACGGCTGAAAAATTTCTGCCGTGAGGACGATATCATCGGCCGTATCGGCGGTGACGAGTTCGTGGTTTTCGGGACGATATCGGATGAGGAAGGCGCCCGCCGCAAAGCGGCCCGCCTGTGCCAGAAGCTTGACACTATCTGTGAGGACAGCGGCAGCTGCTGGAAAATGTCTGTCAGCGTAGGGATAGCTTTAGCGCCGCAGCATGGCAGAAGCTTTGCCAAGCTGTATGAAAAAGCAGATAAGGCTTTGTATCAGACAAAGGACAAAGGCAAGAACGGCTATACGGTCTATGAGGAAAAGGAATAAAGCGGAATATAAATAAAAAGCCTGCGTTTCATTAGAAACGCAGGCTTTTTGATGTGAGGAAAGAATTTTTACGTAAGTTTTTGATATTTACCAGGGGCAGTTGGAATTAGGGCATTCGGTGCGGCCGTCGCCATAATAGCCGCCTCTGTGCTCGCCGCGGTATTCACCTTTATGGTGGCGGTATTTGCGGTGGCCTTCATAGTAATGGCCGCCGCCTGCATGGTAATAGCTGCGGAAATGCTCGCGGGCAGCGTCTTTTTCGGCATCACTCATGCTGTCCCATTTGGCGCGTGCTTCTTCACGGGCTTTCTGGCGTTCTTCAGGAGTCATTTTACGCCATTCTTCACGCTGTTTTTCACGTTGTTCAAAGCGTTCTTTTTCTTCGGGCGTCATATTTTTCATGCGTTCTTCACGCCATTTGGAATATTTTTCTTCGTGTGCCTTCTGACGTTCTTCCGGGGTCATTTTTTCCCATTCGGCGCGTCTGGCTTCACGTTCCTTGACCTGCTCGTCAGTCAGCTGCGGACCGGGGTGCATGGGGCCGCCCCAGTGACGGCCGCGTTCCATATGGTAGGGACGGTCGGGATAATTGTCGCCTTCGTCGTGGTGCAGGATCGTGCCGACACGCTCGCGCATGCTGGGTTTGGTATCGGCCTGCTCGGCCGCAAAAGCAGCGGAAGCACACAGGGCGGTGAGGACACCGGCGATAACAAGAGATTTTTTCCAGGAAGTTTTTATCATAACAACATCTCCTTTAAGATTGTGATTTGAGGTTCGTTTGACCTTGTATGCTTATTGTAGAGTAAACTTATGTCAAAATTATGACGATTTACAGACTTTTTTCTGACATTTTTATTTTAGCATGTTTGGCAGGAAGAAAGCAATTTAGCTCTTTTCAAGGAATGCCTACATATTTTTCCATGCATTTTTCCAGAAGCAGCTGCGCCTGGCAGCAGGCTTTACGGGTCAATGGAAAATATTTTTGAATTATGTAAATAAAGTAATTGATAATTAAAATCAATTTAGACTTGTTTTTATAAAGAGAGTAGTGTATAATCAAATCAAAGGTTAGCCAGAGCTAACTAAAACGAAAATAAACTGCGATGAGCCAAAGCTTTTGGCCAAAGGAGGATCTATATGTATAAACAATATCAGCTGCCTTATGCTTATGAGGCATTAGAACCGCATATCGACGCATTGACGATGGAAACACATTATTCCAAGCATCATGCGGCGTATACTAAAAACCTGAATGACGCAGCCGAAAAAGCCGGCGTGGCAGGACGGGACATCACCGAGCTGCTGGCAAACCTGGACAGTATCACTGACAGCGGTCTGCGTAAAGCTATCAGAAACAACGGCGGCGGTTATTATAACCACAACCTGTATTTTTCGACTATCAGTCCTGACGGCGGCGGTGAACCGGAAGGCGCGCTGGCGCAGGCACTGACCAGAGAATTCGGCGGCTTTGCCGCTTTTAAGGAACAGCTCAGCGCGCTGGCGTTAGGGCAGTTCGGTTCAGGCTGGGCCTGGCTGTCTGCGGCTGCCGGCGGCAAACTGCTGCTGTCTGCCAGCCCGAACCAGGACAACCCGATCATCGAAGGCAGCAGTTTCGTGCCGATCCTGGGCATCGATGTCTGGGAACACGCTTACTACCTGAAATATAAAAATCTGCGCGCCGATTATGTGCAGGCTTTCTACAATGTTATCGACTGGAAAGCGGTAGCGGCTAATTACGAGCAGGTCCAAAACGGCTGATTATCCGGCCGATACTGAAAATAACAGAATTTATAAATCTTGAGGAGGAATCTATCATGTCTAAAAAATTATATGAAAAAATGAATCTTTATCTTGCCAATCAGGAAGTCGCTTATATCAAGCTCCATAATCTACACTGGTATGTGAAGGGGCGCAGCTTCTTCACTCTGCATGCAAAGCTGGAGGAGCTGTATGACCGGACTGCCGAGATCATCGACGCGGTAGCTGAACGGCTGCTGGCAGTTGGTCAGGCGCCGGTCGCCAATATGAAAGAGGCTTTGGCGCTGGCGACGATCAAGGAACTGGCAGATAAGCCGATTTCTTCGGAAGAAACTGTGCAGGGGCTGATCGCCGATGTGGAATACTGGATCAGGGATACCAAAGAGATCGTGGAGCTGGCAGATGCTGCCGGCGATGGTGTGACTGCGGACCAGTTCAATGATTATTTAGGGGAATATCAAAAACTGCTGTGGATGCTCAAATCCTACATTGCCTGAAACTGAACGGATAAACTGCAACCCTCGCTGCCATAAGGCGGCGAGGGTTTTTCTATGCCCGCAGATAAATTTTGCGGATAAACATTTTTTTGACACATCTTTGTGTTATATTGATTGCAGACAAGTGCGGACCTTATAATATACTTACAGGGAGCTGAGCTGTGCGGAGAATAATTTATCCCCGTACGCCAAAATAAGTATATAATGGTAATAATACATTTACGAGGTGCAGCGATGAATAAAATTTTGATTGCTGACGATAATCAGCAGATAACTTCTATTTTAGCAAATTATGCCCGCAAAGAGGGTTTCGAGCCGTTGGTGGCTCTGGATGGACAGCAGGCGCTGGAGCTGTTTGAGCAGCATGAAAAAAATATCGACGTGGTACTGCTGGACGTGATGATGCCGAAGCTGGACGGGTTCGAGGTCTGCCGTGAGCTGCGTCGCCGGTCGATGGTGCCGATCATTATGGTCACGGCCCGCGGTGAAGATTTTGAACGGATCATGGGGCTGGATATCGGCGCTGATGATTATATCCTGAAACCTTTTTCAGCAGGCGAGGTCATGGCGCGTGTCCGCGCTATCCTGCGCCGGGTCCAGCCGCGCGAAGCCGAGCAGCAGAATCTGTACAGCGTCGGCAATCTTGTGATTGATCTGGACAAATATCTGGTCACGATCGGCGGCGCGGACGTAACGCTAACGAAAAAGGAAGTAGAGCTGCTGTGGACTTTGGCTAAAAACAGCAGTAAGGTGTTTTCGCGTGAGAACCTGCTGGACAGTATCTGGGGTTATGATTATTTCGGCGACAGCCGGACTGTGGATTCACATATCAAGCGCCTGCGGGCCAAGGTGGATAAGTTTGAACACGAGGAGTGGGAGATCAAGACCATTTGGGGCGTAGGCTACCGTTTCGAGGAGAAAGAGCATGCGCAATAAAATCGCCTGGAAGCTGACGCTGTATTTTGCAGCGGTACTGCTGATTTTTGCTTTGGTCGTGGGCGGCACCTTTATGCATTTTTTCGGCAAGCATACGCTGGATCTGAAAAAGAAAGAGATGCAGGTGCGGGCAACGAAGATTGCCGAGGTACTGCAGGATAATATGTCGCGGCTGCAGAACCGTTACGGCGGTATCGGCAGCAGCCGTTTCATCCGTTATATCGACAATATCACGATGGAAAACGTGTGGGTGGTCGATGAGAATAAAAATGTCAAAATGCACCGTGAGGACGCCGGCGCGCTGCCCGAACAGCACGGGATGATGCACGGACATAAGCGGATGCTGATGCGTCAGCAGGAGGATATAGCCGAACCTGTCAGTGATTTTGACTATAACGCTCTGTCGCCGGAAATCAAAAGAGCGGTGGAACAGGGCTTTACCGGACAGAACTTTGTCATGGAGGAGATCAATCCCGTACTGGGCGAGCTGGTGGTCACGGTAGGCGTGCCTGTCAGCGATGCCGGCGGCAAAGTCAGAGCTGTGGTGCTGCTGCATTCGCCGGTGCAGGGCATGCGCGAAGCTGCCTGGGAGGGGATCAGGATCCTGATTTTATCGTGCGTCGTGGCGATGGTTCTGGTGTTTGTCCTGAGTATGCTTTTTTCGTGGAAGTTTACCAAACCGCTCAATAAGATGCGGCTGGTCGCTGAAAAGATGTCGGAGCATGATTATACGGAGCGCTGCAATATCGACCAGAAGGATGAGATCGGGCAGCTGGCCCAAACGCTGGACGGACTGGGCGAAAGACTGCTGGAAGCAGATCAGGCCAGTAAAAAGCTGGAGCAGCTGCGCCGTGATTTTATCGCGAATATTTCCCATGAGCTGCGGACGCCGGTGACGGTCATCCGCGGTTCGCTGGAAGCGCTGTGTGACAGGATAGTCACCGAGCCGCAGGAGGTCGAGGATTACCACCGGCAGATGCTGGCGGAAACTTTGTTCCTGCAGCGGCTGATCAACGATCTGCTGGATTTGTCAAGGCTGCAGAATACGGATTTTCCGATCGAGAAGGAACCTGTGAATTTATGCGATGTGGTGCAGGACGTAGTGCGCAGCAGCCAGCGGCTGGGACAGCAGAAAAATATTACTATCCAACTGTCCTTGGACACGCCTGTCTATATCATTGAAGGCGATTATGGACGGCTGCGGCAGATGCTGCTGATCTTTTTGGACAACAGCATCAAATTTTCACCGGAACAGAGTAAAATCGAAGTTACTCTGCTCGGCAGCAGGCTGACGGTAACTGACCACGGCTGCGGCGTGAAGCAGGAAGAGCTGCCCCATGTGTTCGACCGTTTTTATAAAACGCGGGGTGAAACGAATAAGAGCGGCAGCGGTCTGGGGCTGGCGATCTCGAAGCAGATCAGCGAACGTCACGGTATCGGACTGACAATGACAAGTATACCCGGCGAGGCGACCAGCGTAGTGCTGCAGCTGCCGCCGGCTCTGAAGAAAGGAAGTACAGATTAATGAACTATGGTTGTGAAGGCAAGGTCGCCTTTATCAGCGGCGGTACGTCGGGCATCGGCAAGGCTGTGGCCGAGCTGCTGCTGAAAGACGGCGCCGAGGTGTGGCTGCTGGGACGTGATGCCGAAAAGGGTACGGAAGCGGCGGTCACACTGAGCGCTTATGGCAAAGTGCATTATGTGCAGGGCGACGTTAAAGATCTGGAAGCCTGCCGCAGTGCGGCGCAGAACGTGCGCGAGCAGCGTGAAAATATTGATCTGATCGTCAATGCGGCGGGGATCTATCAGGAACGCCGTTTGGAGAAGGTGACCGAATATGATTTTTTTTCGATCATGGACACTAATGTCAAAGGAACGATTTTTTTGACGCAGACCTTGCTGCCTCTGCTGGCGGCAGAGGGGGCGAGCATCGTGAACATTGCTTCCGACGCTGGGATCAATGGCAATTATGGCTGTCCGTTGTACTGCGCGTCCAAGGGCGCTGTCGTAGCGTTTACGAAAGCGCTGGCCTTGGATCTGGCGCCGCGGGTACGGGTCAACTGTATCTGCCCGGGCGATGTGGCGACGCCGATGCTGGGCAAACAGCTGCAGCAGGCGGACGGCAGTTATACGCTGGAGGATGTGGAGCAGGCCTATCCGCTGGAACGTGTCGGGGAGCCGCTGGAGATCGCGCATGTGATCTGCTCGGTGCTGTCGCCGTTCAACAGTTTTATGACGGGTAGTATCATTCCCGTGGACGGCGGCCTGACAGCGAAGTAATTAATTGCAAATGCAGATGAAAAACAGGGACAATAACCTTTTGGTTATTGTCCCTGTGCTATTTGCTGCAGAAATACTTCATAATTGCCGATTGCGGCAAAGAGCATAAAAAAGACGATGGCGAACAGTATGTAGCGCAGCCGTCCGACCGGTTCTGCTTCGATATGGGTGCCGCAGGCCTGATCCCAGATCGTCGAGCCGCTGTCACGCAGCACCTGCCGCGCAAACCAGGCGGGGACGAACATCATGATCGGGATGCCCAGCCACAGCCCTTTGACATAGGCCCAGAAGGTACGTTTCCAGGCTAAATTGAAATCCAGCGGCGCAGACGGTGAAACTACACGCAGTCCCAGAAAGCTTTTGCCGGTGGTAGTGCCTGTGCGGGCCAGCATAAAGGCTTCAGCGCTGATGACGACGATCAGCTGCAGCGCCGAGTAAAGAAAGATATTGTTGAGCGCGAAGATAGAATTACGGCTCAGAAGCAAAAATAAAAAGCCGATCAGGAAATAATCGAACATCCGCGCCCAAAAGCGGCGCCAGCTATGGTAATTGACAGGAGAGACGGTCAAATGCAGCACATCCTTTTCAGTGTGATTTGATTAGCTTGTTGCCCTCTTATTGTAACACAGAATTATTTGCAGATATAGTGTGCTATTTTATGAAAAAAAGCATATAATATAAATAAAGCTCAGTGAAATTTTATGCGTGGAAACAATGGGGTTGGAGGGATAATTATGCAGAAAAATGCACCTATCGGAGTTTTGGATTCAGGCGTCGGCGGTTTGTCGGTCTTAAAATGTCTGCAGGCGGCGCTGCCGCAGGAGGATTTTATTTATGTGGGCGATACGGCGCGTACGCCGTACGGACCCCGCAGTGAAGCTGAAGTACGCCGGTTTGTAGGTGAGATCATTGATTATCTTGACGGCCGCGGGGTAAAGCTGGTAGTCATTGCCTGCAACACGCTGACTGTTCTGGGTGTGGACACACTTAAAGGCAGCCATGCTTTTGAGATCGTGGGGATGTCGAAAGGCGCGCAGCTGGTGCTTGCCGCCAGCAGCAGGAAAAAGATCGGTGTGTTTGCCACTGAATTTACGATTAACAGCGGTGCGCATAAGGCCGCGATCCTGGCAGCTGATGCCGGTGCGTATGTCTATCCTCAGGCCTGCCCGAAGTTTGTGCCGCTGATCGAAGGCGAGCAGTTTGACAGCGCTGAGGTCAGGGCTGCTGTTGCCGAATATGCGGCGCCGCTGAAGGCGGCCGGCATCGACACGCTGATTTTGTCCTGTACGCATTATCCTTTTATCCAAAAAGAGATCGAAAGCGAGTTTGGCAGTGAGGTGACTGTGATCGACCCGGCGGACGCTACCGCGCAGGATACGAAGACGGTTCTGGCTGCAGAGGGGCTTCTGCGCTCTGAAGGAGCAGGTACTTTGGAGGTCTGCTTTACCGCCGATGTGGAACGCGGCGCGCGGATCGCCGGCAGAGTGCTGCCGCAGGGGAAATGCCTTTTTAAAGAAATAAAATTATAAGCGATTCGTCGCAATTAGAAAAAATTCCTGCTATTTGAGCAAATTTGCTGAAAAATAGCAGGAATTCTGCGATTTTTGTCTAATATAAAATAAAAATAAAAACATAGAATAAGGGCAAGATTTTGCTTTTGCCAGGGATGCTGTAAAACTAATTAGCAGACCAGTGTCTCAGGAGGTTCTGTTTCCGATGCTTTGCAACCTAATCAGCCGTACGAAGGGCTGAGGACGAAGCAAAAAACGACATCGGGACATTTCGACCCGTCTTGAAACTGTCGCTATCTATGCAGAATTGTATAGAGACTTTGCCTACCGGTTTCACAAAGACGTGGAAGCGGTATTTGTATTGCTTGAAATAAGTTTGCTGTGAAAAGAAGGGTGGTTGCTGTGGAGAAAGAGAGTATTTTAAAAGATCGGACGATAGTGGGGTCTCCGCTGACGCATTTATTTTCCCTGGGGATACTGATGTTTGTTTTCTGGCTGGCGCTGTCAGGAGATTTTGCAGTTAAATTTGTCGTGTACGGACTTATCACCAGCGCGGTGGTTGCCTGGATCTGTTACCCGCTGCTGCTTTTGCCCAATGCCGACGGCACCAAAAAATATTTTGCACTGGGTGTTTCGCCGATTGCATTTTTATGCTACAGTATGTGGCTTCTGAAAGAGCTGGTGCTGGCGAATATCGATGTTGTCAAAGCGACGGTACGGCCGGAGCTCAGGATCGACCCGAAGGTGATCCGTTTCGTGTTCAGGGCAGATAATCCGATGGCGAAGGTGCTGCTGGCAAATTCCATTACGCTGACGCCAGGAACAGTAACGATGAATGTCACATCTGAGGGGATCTATGAAGTACATGCTTTGACGGAAGGCGCGGCGGAAGGACTGTTGGCCGGAGCTATGCCGCGGAAAGTAGCAGAGCTTTTCGGAGAAGAATTTGATTTTACGGTACTGAAGGGAGAGTAACGCATGCATATAATTATTGTTGCAATCATGGTTGCAGTCGTTTGTGTCATTGGTATGATGCTGCAGCGTATTTATCAGGGCCCGACAGTATATGACCGTATGAATGGCCTGGGCGTTACCGGTGCCGATACGATCCTGTTGATCATTCTGTTCGGTTATCTGGACGGACGTCCGGAAATGTATGTGGATATTGCAATGTCTTACGCACTGATCGGTTTTGTCGGTTCAGTGATCATAGCGAAATATCTGGGAGGTAAGGACGTATGATAGCGGATATCACTTTGCGTGAATTTATTGCCGGACTTTTTTTAGCCGGCGGAGCATTTTTTCTGCTGGCTTCTGCTATTGGTATGCTGCGCCTGCCCGATTTTTACTGCCGGCTGCATGCTTCCGGCAACAGCGAGACGCTGGGGGTCATGCTGTCGTTCATGGGTCTGGTCATTTATGAGGGGCTCACGCTCACTTCATTGAAAATGATCATGATTTTCCTGTTGATTTTTCTGGGCAATCCGATCGGTACCCACATCCTCAGTAAAGCAGCTTATAAATCGGGGCATCATGTCTGGACCCTGGAAGAGGATGCAAAGGAGGAGAAGAATCATGCAGATCTACCTCATTGAAGCGATATTATTGGTGTTTCTTATTGTAACGACGATCAGCGTCATTTTCTGTAAAGATATTTTGTGTGCGGCAGTTATTTACAGCGCTTTCAGTTTCTGTGCCGTACTGCTGTATCTGATGATGGGCGCGCCTGACGTAGCCTTTACAGAGGCCGTTATCGGCACGATCTCAACGATCTATTTCGTAGCCTCGCTGAAGAAAATAGACAGGTGGTGTAAATAATGCGCGGTTTAGTAACGGTTTTACTGGCAGTAATTACGGGGATGTTCTGTTCCTTTGTGACATATCTGCCGTTTATCGGTGATGTCAATTCAGCGCCGAACCAGCATGTTACGCCTGTTTACATCGAGCGCAGCGTGCAGGATACCGGGTCGCCCAATATCGTTACCGGGCTTCTGGCCGACTATAGAGGCTTTGATACGATGTGGGAAACTACGGTGATGTTTCTGGCCGGCCTGACAGTAGTAATGCTGCTGAGCAGCAGCACGATGGGCCGCAGACCGGAAAAGGAGGATGAAGACGCATGAAAAAACCTTTCGGCGGCATAGTCCTTGATACGGCGTTCCGGATTATCGTACCTTTTACTTTGATCTACGGCGTCTATGTTTTGATTTTCGGCGAGGCCGGACCCGGCGGCGGCTTCCAGGCGGGAGCATTGCTGTCGATCGGCGTGGTTTTATCCAGGCTGATCATGGGCGATCACGCTTCGTTCAATATCTCGGTAAAAAATTCGCTGGTCCTGGCCGGCGTCGGGACCTTCATCTATGCGGCTACCGGCTGGCTGGCAATGCTTAACGGCGGCAATTTCCTGGATTACAGTTATCTGCCGTTTAAAGCAGAACATACCAACGAATTACATGCTTTGGGGATTTTGTTTATTGAGATCGGGGTAACGATCTGCGTTATGATGACGATCATCAATATTCTGGATGCTGTTGTGGAAAGGGGGGACGAAAATGGGAGCGCTAAATGAGTTTTTGCAGACCAAGGGGATCTATACACTGGTCATGATCTTATTCTTTCTGGGTGTATATGGTATGGTTCTGAGTAAAAATTATATGAAAAAGCTGATGGCAATGAATGTCATGCAGGTGGCTGTAATTTTCTTTTATCTGTGCCTGGCGCAGAAAGAAGGCGGTATGATTCCTATTTTTGACCCAAATGTACCGGATGCCGCTTCCTATATCAATCCGCTGCCCCACTGTCTGATGCTGACGGCGATCGTCGTCAGTCTGGGTACAACGGGTGTGGCCATTGCTTTGCTGATGCGGATCAAAGAAGTTTACGGCTCCGTTGAAGAAGTAGAGGTTATAAGGAGGGCCAGCAAATGATCCAGCATTGTCCTGTACTGATCGTGCTGCTGCCTCTGACGGCGGCTCTGCTCTGCCTCTTATTCAGCAAGTTCAATAAGAATCTCGGTTCCTGGCTGGTCATCGGCTCGATCGCCGGTTCGCTGGCCTGCTCGCTGCAGGTACTGCATCAAACTCTGACCAGCGGCGAAGCGATCCACTACTGGATGGGCAACTGGGAACCGCCTTTGGGCATTGAGTTTGTGATCGATCCGCTGAGCGCGGTGATGGCGGTTTTGATAACCTTCATTTCGCTGATGGTTGCTGTGTACAGCAAGCCCTTTATGCGCAAGGAAGACTGGCTGCATATCGGCGGTTATTATACTTTGTACGGACTTTTGACGGTGGGCCTGTGCGGTATGGTCATCACCGGTGATATGTTCAATCTGTACGTTTATTTAGAGGTCATGTCCCTGTCCGGTTACGGGCTCATCGCCATGGGCGGTAAAAAATCCATGCTGGCAGCTTTTCGTTATATGCTGATCGGTACGATTGGCGCTTCCCTGTATCTGATTTCTGTTGCTTATCTGTATGCGATGACCGGTACTTTGAATATGGCTGATCTGGGCGAAAGGATCATGCCTTATCTCAGTTCGCCGCCGTTCGCTTTAGCGGTTGCATGTCTGTTTATCGGTTTCGGTATCAAAATGGCACTGTTCCCGCTGCACGGCTGGCAGCCGGACGCTTACAACTTTGCCCATCCCGGTTCGGCGGCCTTTATTGCTGGCGTGATGAGCAAGGTTCCAGCTTACGCAATCATTCGTTTCTTCTTTTATATTTTCGGTGTCAATAATCCGATCATCAGCACGGCCTTAACAGTTTTAGGCATTCTTGGCATCGGCGGCGTGCTGATCGGTTCGATCATGGCGCTGGCCCAGTACGACTTCCGCCGGATGCTGGCTTATTCCAGTGTGGCGCAGATCGGTTACATTGCTATCGGTCTGGCGATCGGCAATATGTATGGTTTTATCGGCGCCGTACTGCATATCATCAACCACGCTTTTATGAAAAGCGCGCTGTTTCTTGTTATCGGCGGTATCCAGTACCGTTTCGGCGAAATCAATCTGTACCGTTTAGGCGGTCTGAATAAAAAAATGACTTTAAGCACGATCACCGTTACGTTAGCGGCTTTGTCGATGGTCGGTATCCCTCCAACGGCGGGCTTTTTCAGTAAATGGTATCTGATGCTGGGAGCTTATCAGGGCGGGCAGTATTTCTATATCGTTATTCTTGTTATCAGCAGCTTGCTGAACGCAGTTTATTTCTTCCGTATTCTTGAGCAGATGTTTGTTCAGCACGAGGCGTCGCTGACAGAAATCAACAGGCATGAAGGCAAGCTGGGCCTGCCGCCTGAGATGGCGATCCCGATTTTGTGTGCCGGTATCGGGATTTTAGTCCTGGGCTTTTACAGCGTGGATATTGTTGACGATATTCTCAAATCTGGACTGCCGGAGGTGTTTCTGAGATGACGATCATGGATTGCAGACCCTTCCTGGCAGTAGGCGTTTCCTTCCTCGCGGCGGTGCTGATCTCTTTCAGCCGCAGATATCCTAATGTCCGCGAAAGCTGGAGCGTTATTGCTTCATTTATTAAATTCGGCTTGATCATATCTATGGTACCGGGCGTTCTGGCGGGTGTGACCTATGAATGGACCCTGTTCCAGATCACTGATACGATCGGCTTTACCCTGCGTGCCGACAGCGCCGGTATTCTCTTTGCCTGTCTGGCTGCGCTTTTATGGATACCGATCAACTTCTATTCCATTGGTTATATGCGCTGTAACAATGAGCATGAGCAAACAGGCTATTTTGCCGCTTTTGCTATTTGTATGAGTTCGGTTATGGGCATTGCGATGGCTTCTAATCTGCTGACATTCTTCTTCTTTTACGAGCTGCTGACGATCGCCAGTTATCCGCTGGTCTTGCATAAGCGTAACGAAGAAGCTCTGCTGGCCAGCCGTAAATATCTGATCTACACTTTGATTTCCGGGCAGCTGTTTTTGGCCGGACTGGTGGCAGTTTACTGCATTTCCGGTACAATGGATTTCAAGGCAGGCGGCTTTTTGACAACGGATATGGCGCCTACCTGGCAGCTGCAGCTCATCTTCCTGATCATGATCCTGGCCGGGTCGGTAAAAGCAGCTGTCATGCCGCTGCATGGCTGGCTGCCGGCAGCGATGATCGCCCCGACGCCTGTCAGCGCCCTGCTGCATGCGGTGGCAGTTGTTAAGACCGGTGTTTTCGCTGTCTTGCGTATCATCGGCTTCGTTTTCGGGCCTAAGCTTTTGGCGGATATCGGGACTGCTGATATCCTGGCCTGGTTTGCGGCCGGCAGTATCATCATTTCCTCGCTGATCGCTATTCAGCAGGATAATCTGAAACGGCGGCTGGCCTTTTCGACGATCGGGCAGCTTTCTTATATCGTTTTAGGCGCGGCGCTGCTGTCGCCGCTCAGTATCAAAGGCGCGTATCTGCATCTGGTGGCCCATGCGGTCATGAAGATCACGCTCTTTATGTGTGCCGGTGTTATTATTGTCAGGACGCACCGCAGTAATATCAGTGAGATGTACGGTATCGGCAAAAAGATGCCAATCACGATGTGCTGCTTTACGATCGCCTCGCTGGGTATTGCCGGGATGCCGTTTCTGGTCGGCTTTATCAGTAAGTGGAACCTGGCGCTGGGCGCTTTGCAGTCCGGCAAACCCTTATATGTTGCAGTACTGATCGCAAGCGCGATGCTGGCGCTTACTTATTTGATGCCGGTCTGTCAAATGGCGTATTTTAAAAGGGATCCGCAGGAACAATTCCGTACTTATGGTGAGATCAGCTACAGAATGCTGCTGCCGATCTGTTTCACAACGATTCTGGCGCTTGTTTTAGGCGTGATGCCGGAAATATCCCCGAATTTCTACGCAATGGCTTCGCAGGCAGCAGATAGTATCTGCCAGGGCTGGACTGGAGGTGGCTGGTGATGAAGCTGACAAAAACTGCTTTGTATAAGCTGGTTCTTATAGTAGCGGTGCTTGCCGCTGTCCTGGAGTTTTTCTTCGCTCATCCTCATTATCACGAATGGTGGAACACTACCCCGGGTTTTAATCTGCTGTTTGGTTTTGCAGGCTGCTGGCTGTTGATTTTTGTAGCTAAAATAGTTATGACGCCGCTGCTGCAGCGTCCGGAAGATTATTATGATGACGGAGGTGACGATGACGATGAGTAATCTGCACCCCGGTTTTATCCTGATCGCTGTCGGATTGATAGCATTGTTTGTTCCTAAAAGCCTGCGCCGGCCGGTGCTTGCGGCAGGTCCGCTTTTGGGATTAGGCGCGGTGCTGACGCTGGCGCCGGGCACGAATGCGACGCTGCCCTTTATCAACGGGATCACGCTGCATTATCTCCATGTAGACGCGCTCAGCTGGATCTTCGCCCTGATTTTCTGTATGATGGCGGCTATCGGCGGTATCTATGCCTGCCATAACAGTAACAGGATGGAAGCCTTCTGTTCGATGACTTATGCCGGCAGCGCGCTGGGCGTAACTTTAGCCCAGGACTGGCTGACTCTGATCTTCTTTTCGGAGCTGATGGCGGCTACTTCGCTGTTTCTTATCTGGTGTAAAAAAACTCCTGCTTCGCGGCAGGCTGGTTATCGGTATTTATTAGTGCATATGTTCGGCGGCAATCTGCTGCTGGCCGGTATTTTCTTAAAGGTCAGCGCCGGAGATTATTTAGTTATGCCACTGGCACATGGACCATGGGATACTGCCTTCTGGCTGATCTGTCTCGGCATTTCCATCAATGCGGCCGTAGTGCCGCTGCACGCCTGGCTGGTTGACGCTTACCCTGAAGGTACGCTCACCGGCAGCGTTTTTCTGAGTTCGTTCACTACTAAAGTCGCTGTTTATTGTCTGATCCGCATTTTTGCAGGCACTGACTTCCTGATCTGGTTCGGTGTGCTGATGGCTTTATACGGAGCCTGCTATGCGATCATGGAAAATGATATGCGGCGTCTGCTTTCTTACCACATCGTCAGCCAGGTCGGCTTTATGGTCGCCGGCGTAGGATTGGGAACGGCTATGGCGCTGAACGGCGCAACAGCGCATGCTTTCAGCCATATCCTTTATAAATCACTGCTCTTTATGTGTGCCGGCACGATCATTTATGCGACTGGTATCCGCAAAATCAACCAGCTGGGCGGTCTTGCTAAAAAGATGCCGTTTACGTTCTGGTGCTTTGTGATCGCTGCCCTTTCGATTTCCGGTGTGCCGCTGTTCAACGGCTTCATCAGTAAATCCATCACGATCAGCGCCGCCGCTGCTGCCCATTACGGTTCTGTTGAGCTGCTGCTGCAGCTGGCTGGTGTCGGTACGTTTTTATCCATCGCCCTCAAGATGATCTACTTCATCTTCCTGGCGCCTGACAACGGCGTGGTCATCAAACGTGAAGTTCCGAAGAATATGTATGTAGCCATGGGTATCGGCGCGACTCTGTGCGTGTTATACGGCGTTTATCCCGAACTTTTGTACAGGTATCTGCCCTTTACGATGGAACCATACCATCCCTTTACGGTCGACCATATTACCCAGTCTATAGAAATGCTGGGAATGGCGATGCTGCCGTTTATGATGTATCTGCCAAAAATGGCGCCGCATACAGCTTTATCACTGGATACGGACTGGTTTTACCGGAAGCCTTTTGCGGGCATCGTGACCGGGCTGTCTTATCTGTGCTGTGCAGTAAGCCGGGCGCTTGGCAATACCTGGGAGGTATTATATGAAAAATCCATGGAGCTGAGTCATAACCCAATGGAATTTTTGGATGCCAAGCCTTTGCGCAACAGTCCCAAATATAATCCGGAAAATTACCGCACTTCGATCGCCGATCCGATCATGATAACATTAACAATATTATTCTGTTCTCTGTGTTATTTTATGGCGATCATTTAATAAAAAATAACGAACCGTACCAGTATTTAAAGCCGGTACGGTTTTTTATTGACTAAATCCCGCTGCTGGCGTACAATGAAAGTTATTGATATTTAAAGGAGTGCAGTTTATGCAGCTTTCATTTCGCCTGGGCGTGATATTCATTCTGCTGGCAGCAGCAGCCTGGGGGCTGGGCGGCGTTGCCGGCCAGTTTTTATTTCAATTTTATGATGTAGGCGCTCCCTGGCTCATCGCGGTAAGACAGATCATTGCCGGCGTGGTCTTTTTAGGCTATCTGCTGTGCCGCGGCGAGAATATCTGGGCAGTGCTGCAGGATAAAGAAGATCGTAAAGATCTGCTGGCATTTTCTTTTCTGGGATTGTTAGGGGCACAGTTTGGTTTTTATTACACGATCTCACTGTGCAATGCGGCTACTGCTACAGTACTGCAATATACGGCGCCGATCTTTGTCATGCTGTGGATGTCCTGGAAAAACCGCTGCCTGCCGGAAGGGCGTGAGTTCGTCGGTATTTTTTTTGCTCTGGCCGGAGTTTTTCTGATCGCTACTCACGGCAGCCTGGATTCGGTGGTATTGTCGCCGGCGGCGCTGACCATTGGGATAATTTCTGCTATTTCCCTGGCGTTTTATACAGTTATGCCGTTTCGGCTGCTGCAAAAATATTCGACGACTTTGATCATCGGCTGGGGACAATTTTTATCAGGCGGATTTCTCTGTATCTTCATCAATCCTTTTGAGCCCAGCGGCCATTGGGATGGTGCGGCAGTCGCTGCTATGGTCTATCTGATCCTGGGGGCTACGGTACTGAGCTACAGTGTTTTTTTAGTGGGCTTAAAAGTAGTAGGCGCTACTAAAGCCAGTCTTATTTCCTGTGCCGAACCTTTAGCTTCGATCATTGCCGTAGTACTGTGGCTGAAAACGCCTCTGACGCTGGAGGATCTGGTCGGGATGACCTGCATTATTTTAACCGTGGTTTTATTGTCACTGCCTAAAAAATAAATTAAAAAAATACATGGACGGAGCTTTCCGTCCTTTTTTATTTGTCATAGTCTATGGTACAATAGAGTTAACAAAAATAAAGGAGTTGATTGTATGAGCATAAGTCATTATTCCTATAAATATGGTCATGGCAGTAAAGAGTTTTCTCTTGAGTCCGACCGTGTTATCAAAGAGGTCACAGTGGCCAAAATGCCATTGCTGGAGGATGTCAAAGCGGCGATTTTAGATGCCGTCTATCATCCTATCGGCAGTGCGCCAATCAACGAACTGGTCAAACCGGGACAGAAGATTGCCTTTATCTGCAATGATCCGACACGTGTGGCCAACAGTTTTGTCTTTATGCCCATTCTGGTCAACGAAATGAATAAGCTGGGTATCAAGGACGAGGATATGCATATCGTTTTTGCCTTAGGCACGCATCGTAATATGACTCATGAAGAAATGGTCGAAGCCGTCGGTGCAGAGGTGGCAGGGCGTTTAAAAATGTATAACAGTGATGCCAAGGTCAGTGAGGATTTTGAGTATTTCGGTGATACCTCCCGCGGTACGCCGGTCTGGCTCAATAAGCATATCTGTCATGTCGATCACGTTATTATGACTGGAACAATCGTACATCATTATTTCAGTGGTTACGGCGGCGGACGGAAAGCCATTCTGCCGGGTGTTGCAGCTATGGAAACCGTACGTGTCAACCACAGCTTTATGCTGGATCCTAATGCAGGTCTGGGTAAAACTGTCGGCAATCCTGTTTATGAAGACCAAATGGAAGGTGTGGCCATGTTTGCCAAAAACCATTCCGTATTTCTTTTTAATGCGATCCTGAATGCTCAGCATGAATTTTTAAAGATTTTTGCCGGTGATTATGTAAAAGCACATCAGGAAGCCTGCAAATTCGTCGATCAGGTCTACGGTGTCGAGATCCCGCAGGCGGCAGATCTGGTTATCGCCAGCTGCGGCGGTTATCCCAAGGATATCAATGTATATCAGCTGCAGAAAACAATGGATAATGCCTGGTGTGCTGTGCGTGAAGGCGGGGTAGTGATCATTATCGGCGAATGTGAAGAAGGCAGCGGTTCGAAGGTGCTGGAAGAAACCTGCAAACGTTTGGGAACGGCAGACGCTATCAAAGCCGACTTGGAAAAACATTTTGAGATCGGTGCCAATAAAGCTTTCGCGGTAACACGTCTTACCAAAAAAGCAAAGTTTATTTTAGTTTCGTCACTGGACAAAGAGCTGGCGCATGATATGCTGTTCGAAGCAGTGCCTACCGTGGAAGAAGCTCTGGCTGAAGCCGAAAAAGTAATTGGCAATGACTATAATATTATTCTGATGCCTGAAGGCAGCTTAACGGTACCACTTCTTCCAGCTTAAAGACAATAGTTTAAATATCAATTTAATTTGTATTTTTATAACTTATGCCTATATTTAAAAACGATTACAAATATTTTTATGCAAGAAAGTATTGCTTTAGCCTGAGGTTTAAGTTATAATAAATTCTGCGAATGTATTCTTAGATATTAAAAAAACTATTGCCTGTTGTATCTGCAATTTCGTAAATGCAGATTAAATTAAAAGGAGTTGTGAAGAAATGAACATTGATTACAAAGCTATTGGGGTCAGAATCAAAGCTGCCCGTGCGCGTAAAGGCGTTACCCAAGGCTATATCGCAGAAGTGACCGGTCTGTCTACACCGCATATCAGTAATATTGAAACAGGAAATACTAAATTAGGCCTGCCTACGATTATTCATCTGGCTAATGTTCTGGATGTTTCCGTAGACGAGCTCCTCTGTGATAATATTCACCGCAGCGAGAAGATTTTCCAAAATGAGCTGGCAGAATTATTGCAGGGCTGCGACGCTCATGAGCTGCATCTGATCACTGAACTGGCCAAGGTTGTTAAGAAAAACAGTCTGGACGGAGTGAAAAAAACCAGAGGCCGCAAACCGAAAAATAAAATCTGAACAAAGCTTTTTAAACCTGCATTTCCAAAACCTTTATGTTATAATATAAATATCAGTAAAAGCTGTAGTGAAAAGGTGGACGGAAGTTATGGATAAATTTGTTCAAACAGAATTAGAAGGTGCCGGCGTTAATGTCGAAGAAACTTTAAGACGTTTTATGAATAATGAAATGCTGATGATAAAGTTTCTGAGAAAATTTGTTGACGACGAAAATATGAATAAACTGCGTACACTCATTGCTGATAAACATTATAATGAGGTACTGCCTGTAGCGCATACGCTGAAAGGCGTCAGTGGAAATCTTGGTCTTATTAAACTATATGAGATTTTTTCCAGAATGTGTCAGGACTGTCGTAATGATCAGTATGAAGATTTGGACGGGCTGTTTGCTCAGGCTGAAGCAAATTATTCTAAAGTCGTAGAGGCGATTAAAAAAATTTAAATGCCAGACCCGGAATTTATTCCGGGTCTTTTTTTATGTTTTAAGGATTTTTAATTAAAGCTATTGCCAAGTAACATTTGATAAAGTATAATAAAGCAACAAGAGTATTGAAAAATAGGAAACCGCTAAAAATAATTGTTATTGATAATTTAAAGGGTCATTTGCGGAGGGAAAGTATGCAGCTGAACGTTACTACTGACTATGCCATAAGAATAGTTTTGTATTTGGCAATCAAAAAAGAGATCACTACATCAAAAGAAATCGGAGCCGCGATGGGGATTCCGAAAAATTATGTACTGAAAATAACTCATAAGCTGGTAGAGGCTGGAATCATTGAAAGACTGGTAGGAGCGCAGGGCGGCTTTTCGCTGGCACAGAAAATAGATGATATCACTTTATTGGATATCCTCAATATCATGGAACCGACAATGAGGGTTAACCGTTGTCTGGAAGAGGATAAATTCTGCAGCCGTTATGCTACTGAAAATTGTCCGGTCCGCGGGTTTTACTGCAAGCTGCAGGAAGAACTGGAAAAAAGTTTAAAGAAAATGACGATTAAAAGGTTGCTGGCAGACGCAAATTAAAATTTGTTGTTAAAGAAACTTATAACTGAATATGGATATTTAGGCGGAGTATAAAATATTCCGTTTGAATAACTCCCCGGTTACCCGTTTTGTTTTTTTAAGCAAAACGGGTAGCTTTTTTTATGCGCCGTTGAAAAACGGCGCTTTATTTTTGAGCTTGGTTAAAGTCAGATTGGTACCAGTTGCAAGACTTTCAGACAAGCGTATGCAATTACAACAAAAATGTCTTGCGGGGGGGGACAAATATGATAGTATAATGTAAATTAAATAATAAGAATAAAAATAGCAATACAATATATTAATAAAATATTAAGGAAAAATATTAACAAACAGATAAACAATATAGCGGATAAGTGAAAGGAAGCGATAAACTGGCAAAAACATAAACTTATCACTATAAGTTTATATAAAAAATCAAAGGGGAGATAAAAATGGATAACAAGAAAGCTTTAAGAATGGCGGTCACACTGGCGATAATAAATATGCCGCTTTTAGCGCAGGCCGCAGATGTAAGTCCCGTAAGGATTACAGACGGCAGTACCTACACGATGACAGCTGATTCTGTAATAAATACCGGTTCTAATACAACAGGTATTTTTGTCGGGTATAAAGATGGCGGTACGATTGTTGGCGATAATGTCACCGTTACCAGCGACGGCTATGGTATCCAAATCCAGACTTATGCTACAGGGGGCGTTGCAGGCAGCGGAGATTGTAGTATTGAGCTTGGTAAAACAATCGTTGAGGCTAAATCTTCTGCGGTACGTGTAGACTCAAGCAGCTATGGTCAAAAGGCGACAGTTATTTTAGGTGCCGGCAGTATTTTAAATTCATCAGCTAATTCTGCTGTGTACGTTACGGGTAAAGATTCTCTGCTCCAAATAGGCGATGGCAGTACAGTTACCGGCAACAGTTATGGTGCAACAGGGGCAGCGCTTGCTTCCTCCAGCGGCGGTAAGATTGAAATCGGCAACGGTGTTACGATAGGGCACGATAATATCAGAGGCTATGATGTCAACAGCATTGCGGTATTATCGATGGATGGCAATGCGAGCCAAGGCCAAAGTAATATTACAATCGGCGACGACAGTACGATTTATGCCAAAGGGAAAGGTTATGGCGCAAATGCCGTTCAGGCGGGCTATTTATCATATACTGGTTTTAACGGTGTTGGTACTAAACAGGGGAGCTCCGGACAGATAAGTGTAGGCGATAAGGCAACTATCTGGACGGAAGGGGACGAGTCCTTTGCTGTCTATGGTATCCATGCCGATTCCACGCTTTATGTTGGCAAAGATGCCGAGATCAGTACTCAGGGCGATAAGGCTTCGGCTGTCCGCGGCGGCAATATTACTAAAGTATATGATTTTACTGCTGCCGGCGGCAAAATCACTATTGATGAAGGGGCAGAAATCAAAACTCTGGGGGATCAGTCACATGGTGTAGACGCCCGTTATGACGGCACTCTGATCGAATTAAAAAAAGACGCGGTCATAACGACAGTTGGCAGTGAGTCTCATGGCGTAACGGCGCTTGCCGGCGGCACGGTAATTTTACAGGACGCTGCTGTTACTGTGGATTCAACAAAAGATGCTTATGCTTTCAGTGCGGAAGGTAAAGATAGTGATACAGCTGCCGTCAGTACTATTACCGGCAGTGGTGTTTATAATATTGCCGGCGATATCAGGGCTGCGGACGGCGGCATTCTTACATTAGATCTGGCAGAAGGTTCGCGGTTTGAGGGAAAGGCTGTGCTCGACAGCGGCAATGATTCACAGAGCACCTTAACTATGGCTAAAAACTCGCTGTGGACTTTGACTGGCAATTCACAGCTCAACATTTTGCAGAATGAACAGTCTGTGATCGATATGACCGGCGATAATAAGGCTTTCAGTACGCTGTCTGTGGAAACGCTGACAGGTAACGGTGGGACGATCATTATGGATATTGATGGTTCCCAGGTTGATGCCAGTGATAAAATTTATGTCACAGGTGATTTCAGCGGAAGCCAGACACTGTCACTGAAGGAGATAAATGGACTCGACAGTGATCCGGGAATAGGCCAGGCGGCAGAAAATACTGTTTTAGCCAGTGTCAACGGCAGCGGTACTTTTACGGCTGATGATCAGGAAGGCACTTTGTACTGGCAGCGTTATGAGCTGGGACAAAAAGACAGTGCTGCTTCCGGTTATACGACGGACTGGTATTTGAAAGGCATTACAAATCTTAACCTGCCGACAACCAGTGTAGAGGCTATCGCTGCTTCGGGAGCACTGGCTTATCATACCTGGCGCGACCATGATCAGCTGCTGCAGCGGCTGGGAGATCTGCGCCAGCATGGTAGAGAGGAAGAGGGCGTCTGGGTAAGGGTCAAAGGCGGTAAGCTGAGCCGCAGTGACCAGTTTGAATTTGAGAATAAATACACACAGTATGAGCTTGGCTATGACCAAAAATTGAAGTCAACGCCGGCGTATACGCGTTATGCTGGTATTTCCTTCAGCTATTTGGATGGCGACAGCAGTTACAGCAGCGGCAGCGGCGAGAATAAAGTTAAAGCTTTAAATATTTACGGTACGCAGATCGGTGCTAAGGGCCATTACCTTGATTTAGTGTTGAAATACAGTCAGCTTGATAATGATTTTAAGGTTTTTGATACCTCCGGTAATAAGATCACCGGTGACTATGACCAAAATGGCTTATCGATAAGCGCGGAATATGGGCGCAAAAACAATCTGAAAAATAATTGGTATATCGAACCGCAGGCCCAGCTCACTTTTGGCAGGCTGCGCGGAACTGACTACACCACAAGCAATGGCATCAGGGTAGATCAGGATGGAATCGACAGTTTTGTGGGACGTATTGGTTTCAATATTGGTAAAGATATCAATGAAAAAACTAATATATACTTGAAAGCTAATCTGATGCATGAATTTGGCGGCGGCTATAATGCCTCAATGGTGGATGCCAGCGGTATAAAAGCAAGACTGGATCGTGATTTTGATGATACCTGGTTTGAATATGGCTTAGGCGCAGCAGTGCAGACTGGTAAAAACAATTACTTCTATGTTGATGTCGAGCGCAGTGCCGGCAGTGATTATAAAAAAGACTGGCAGTGGAATGTCGGAGCCAGATGGAGTTTCTAAATAATTTCTTTGATTTTCGGCAAGGTGTTGCAACCCTCCAGCTTGCTTGAGAATATCCCCAAAAACAGCCGCTTTAGTTTAAAGCGGCTTGTTTTTCTTATGAGCGCACCGTTAGGAGAACGGTGCGTTTATTTTTTTGTAAAAAAGTCAGATTGGTATCAGTTGCAAGACTTTCAGACAAGCGTATTCACTTACAACAAAAATGTCTTGCGGGGGGGACAAATATGGTATTATGTTAAAAATAAACTATAAGAATACTATTAAATATTAAGGTTAATAAATTATCTTAAATTATAAAATTGCAACTATCAGGAATGAAAGAAAACTGGAGAGATTAGCTCTTCATAGCTGCAGTCGCAATGCTACACTGCAGGATAGATAAATGAAGTTTTTTATAAACATCAGGCAGCAATTATTCAGATGATTTGTATTCCAATGAATATAAATATAATTATGTCAAATCAAGGGGGATAAAAATGAGCAGACAAAAATATTTGCAGATGGTGGTGACTTTAGCAGTTTTAAGTATGCCGTTTTCAGCTAATGCGGCAGATGCTCCGATCAATGCCGGAGCCGGCACGACGGTAACTGTCGGCGATAATTATGAAATCGAAATGACAGGAAACGGTTCTACAGCTGTTGCAGCAGCTCAGAATGCAAACGTTACGTTGGGTAATGATGCAAAAATAACTGTAGATGGAGATTCAGGTTATGGGGTCCAGACAAACGGAGAAAATTCTAAAATCGAATTTGGTGATGGTGCTGGAATCGAAATGACAGGCAATGCTGCTGTCGGTGTTGAAACCAGTGCAGATAATTCGCACATCAAATTCGGAGAGTCGGCGGAAATAGTTCTTCAAGGAGACTATAATTATGGTGCGTCTGTATGGTCTGAAAATTCCAGTATTGAATTTGGCGCTGACGCAAAAATAACTGCTGTCAGTAATGCCGTACGTGTTGGAGGGAACGATTCACAAGCGATTTTTGGCGCGGATGCTATTCTGACTACAAGCGGTGATAATGCTTATACAGTGCATTTAGGTGCCGCCTCTGGTTCCAGTATTACTTTTGATAACGGTGCTGTCATCAATTCGGATGGTCATGCCAGTATTGGTGTTTTTATCGAACGGTCCGGTGAAGTAAGCTTTAAGGATCAAGCAGAAATTAAAGTAACAGGCGATTTTGCTTATGGAGTTTATCTTCAAAACCAATATGATGGTAATGTCAGTAAAATAACTTTTGGCGATGGTGCACAAATAGAAGCACATGGTTATAATGCTGATGGAATTCATGTTGAAGCAGAAAACAGCACGGCAGAATTCGGCGATGATACAGTTATCAGTGTATCCGGTGAAGACAGTACGGGCGTTTCTTTTGGCGGTGCCGGATCGAAAGGTGTTTTCGGAAATAATACTTATATTGAGGCTTCTGGTGAATACAGCGAAGGTGTATATGCTGGAGGAGAGGGAAGCAGTATTGAGTTTGGCAGTAATGCCAGCGTGGTCATAACAGGTAACGACAGTTATGGCGCCCGGGTATATGCAGCAGACGCTGTGATAAATTTCGACGATGATGCAGTTATCAGTGTATCCGGTGAAGATGCAAAAGCGTTATGCGTCAGTGCAGATGATGCGCTGATTAAAGTAGGCAATAATGCGCAGATCACGGCGGAAGGCATGAATGCCCAGGCCTTGTTGCTTTGGGCTGATGGCAATTCCGGCAAAATAGAAATTGGTGACAATGCGACAATTACAGGTAATGCCGATACTGATTATCAGTCAAATCTTATCCAGGTCATGAGTGAAAATGGTGTTATTGAGATCGGTGACGATGTTAAGATAAATTATAACTATACCGGAACTGATGAAGTTATCGGCAGTGCGCTGTCTGTTACTGATGCCGGTGGCAAAATAGTTATAGGCAATGGCGCCGTTATCCGTGTGGATGGTTTTGACGGCGGAGCTGAGATCATTGGGGACGGCGGCGAGATTTCCTTCGGCGATAATCTTGATTTGTCTATTGTCAATACTTCTTATGCCAATGGACTACGGGTAGCTGGTGAAGATGCGAGACTGGTTGTAGGAGATAATGCCAAAATACATATAAATGGTTCCGACTCTGATGGGGTTTTAGTAGGGGCCAGTGGTTATGATGGGATGTCGGCAGCGTTTGGTAAAAATGCTCAAATCATTGTTGAGGGCGATTCCAGTAATGCAGTTCGGGCGGAAGCCTGGGACGGCAAAGGCGCAAAAGTTGAATTTGGCGCTGACGCTCAGATTATAGCCAAGGGTGATGCGGTGATGGGAGTCAGTGCCGGTGGTGAAAATACCATAATTGACTTTACTGAAAATGTAAATGTAACTATAGGCACGGAAACAGTCCCCAGCAATAACGGTTCATGGGGGATTGAAGCAAGTTCCGGTGCGACGGTCAATGTTGATGGTCTGGCACAGATTAATATTTTCGGAGAAGACAGCATGGGCCTGCAGGCAGTCAGCACAGGGAAGATCATCCTGGAGCGGGCTATCATCAAGGCTGTTGGCAATAATACAACAGCAGTACTGGGTGATGAAAACGGCGGCGAGATATATATTGGCGGCAACAGTATCGTTGAAGCTGAAGGTGAAGGTGCCAAGGCGCTTTCTGCTACTGCTGGTTATGTAGAAATGGGTGCAGATGCGTTAATTTCCGCAGTCGGTAAGGGAGCTAATGCCGTGAGAGGCAATTATGCAGATGCTGAGATCAAAATTGGTGAAAGTGCGCTTATAGAAGCACAGGGCGAGAATGCAGCGGGCGTTTATGCATGGTGGGGTGCTGTGATAGATGTTGCTGATAACGCTGTGATAAGTGCAGACGGTAAAAATTCGCGTGGCGTGGTAGCACAGCACACAAACGCCGAGATTACTTTAGGTGATTCCACACAGATAGAAGTTAATGGTGATGGAGCTATCGGATTGATGGCTACGGCGCAAAGCGGTTTTGAAGGCAGTAAGATCAATACCGGAGAGGACCTTTTACTGGCAGTAAGTGGTAATGATGCTATGGGTATCTATGCGACGATGGGTAAAACCGCTGTGGGCGCAAAGGCGCAGATCACTGTTGATGGTGATAATGTGACTGGTGTATACGCTGCAGATCAGGGTACTGTTACTTTAGCCGATAAAGTACAGATTTCAGTTGAGGGTGACAGCGCTTATGGTATTTATACTAATCACAGTGGTGCCGGAGCCAGCGTGGAATTGCAGGGAGATACCGCTATTTTGGTAAATTCCGATGATGGGTATGCCTTATATGCCAAGTCTGGGGCGATTACGTCTAATCTGAACGGCGGTACTACTGTTGCCAGCGGCGGTAAATATTTCATCGAAGGCGATATGAAAACGGGAACCGATGGCATTATTGATTTGCTGATGGAACAAGATTCTATATTTACTGGGAAAACTGATGCCGGTGATGGTAATATTTCTTTGGGACTTACTGACAGTGTCTGGAATGTGACTGGTGATTCGACGGTAACGCATATGATAAATCAGAATTCTGTTATTGATATGACTTCCGATAATCAAGGCTTCAGCACATTGACTGTCGATCATTTAAGTGGTAACGGAGGCAAGATCATTCTGGATATCGACGGCAGCGTAGCGCATCAAAGCGATAAACTGATTGTAACTGACACTTTTACCGGTAACCATGTTTTATCATTAAAAGAAATCAATGCGCGCGAAGGTGATCCTACGCTTGGTGCTGATGCGCATGGTACTGTTTTGGCAAGTGTCAACGGAGGTAACGGAGTATTTACTGCCGAAGACGGCGAAGGTACTTTATACTGGCAGCGTTATGAACTTGATACGCTTAATAACAGCAATGATCTTTACACACATTGGTATTTGAAAAGCATTAACACGTTGAACCCTGGTGATAAGCCAACTACAACCGTAGAAACTGCTGTAGCGGCAGGAGCGTTAGCGTATCATACCTGGCGCGACAGCGGAACGCTGCTGGAGCGGATGGGTGATCTGCGCCATAATGGCGACACAGCGCAGGGAGCCTGGGTCAGAGTCCAGGGCAGCAAGATAGGGCGCGAGGGTAAATTTAAATTTGAAAATAAATATACCATGTACGAGCTGGGATATGACCAGAAAATGAAACAGACAGATAAGTATACGCGTTACGGTGGTGTGTCCTTCAGCTATACTGACGGCAGCAGCAGTTACAGAAGCGGCGATGGTGATAATAAGAATAAGGCTATCAATTTCTATGTAACACAGCTTGGCAATAAAGGACATTATCTTGACGTAGTGGCTAAAATAAACCATATGGACAATGATTTTGAAGTTTTCGACAGCAATGCTAAAAGGATAACAGGCGATTTTGATAATACAGGTATTTCTTTGAGCGCTGAATACGGCAGAAAAAACAGTCTGAGTAAAAATGGCTGGTATATTGAACCGCAGGCACAGATGACTATTGGTTATCTGGGCGGAAGTAATTACAGCACAGGTGACGCTCAAGTCGAGCAAAGCGGTATCAGCAGTATTTTAGGACGCGTCGGGTTCAATTTAGGGCGTGATATCAACAAAAAAACTAATTTCTATGTCAAAGCCAATTTGCTGCATGAATTCAGCGGTGATTATGAAATCCGTTTTAGTGACAAATATGGCAATAGACTTAAAGTAGAAGATGATTTCAATGATACCTGGTTTGAATATGGTATAGGTATTGCCTATCAGGCAAGTGAAAACAACCATTTCTATTTTGATATCGAACGCAGCACTGGCAGTGATTTCAAGAAAGACTGGCAGTGGAATGTTGGTGCCAGATGGACCTTTTAAATAGTTGCTTTGATTTTCGGCAAGGTGTTGCAACCCTCCAGCTTGCTTGAGAATATCCCCAGCCTCCGTTCCATTTTTATGGAACGGAGGTTTGTTTATCGACGGGCAGTAATTAAAATCCTGCTGAGAAAATGAGCTGTTGAAAACAGGGTATATTGACAGTACTTGCCGGGTTGCGTTATACTATATGGCAGAGCTTATTATGCTCTGAATCGCTACTGTAGCTCAGCTGGTAGAGCATCTCATTCGTAATGAGAGGGTCGCAGGTTCAAATCCTGTCAGTAGCTCCAAAAAAAAGATTGCTCAAGATTTTTCAAAACTATGAAAAATCTTGAGCTTATTTTTTATAATATATTTTCTTGTGCAATCATAGAGGCTGCAGCGATTTGATCATCGTTGTGAGCTGCTGCAGATGTGTTTCTTCTGTATCCCAGGAATCCATCATAAATAAATATATTTTTTTCTTAAAAACAATGAAGGTATTTGATTTTACAAAAGGAAGCTGCTTATCTTTTTTGTATATGTCCATAGGCAAAGAGGCGTTCACAAGAAGTACATAATGAGGGCCTATATTTTTACAGTCGGCGAAAGTGATATTATATTTGCTTGATACCTGTTTGGTCGTCCCGATAAATGCGTCAAAATATTCATTTAATAATTCTTTAGGCATATTTCTCAAAGTTGCGTTTTCCTTCTCGTCTATAACCGGAGAAACACCTACCCTTACAGTGCTTTTTTTATCGTCTGAAGCCGTAAATATCAGCACCATACCGCCTTCCTGGGTGCTCTTGTCTGAAAGGTTCCAGTTATCACCGATATCGATCAGAAAATCATTTTCGATATTTTTATAGATCGCGGCATTACAAATATTGTTCGTCAGTAAAAGTATCATAAGAACAAGAAACATTTTTTGCATAAATTATCTCCCTTTTGTAGTAATGTTTTAGGTTCTTTCAAGTGAATGGAGTACGTTCAGTAATCTGTTCAAAAATCAATACCGCTATTATTATATACTTACGCAATGAAATAAACAATATAAAAGAAAATGCTTGACAGAAATATTTGCTCGTGCATGTTGCGATCGAGGTGGTTCTGTTAGGTATTTTAATAAAAGCATGTCCGAAAATGGCGGGAATTACAGAAAAGTTATGATATAATTAAAGCGATTTCAAGTAAGGAGGCAAACGGTGATGCAGGAAAATATCAAGGGATTGTACGCAGCTTTTAAAGCCAAAGATGCTCGTTTTGACGGACGTTTTTTCGTTGGCATATCGTCTACGTGGATCTACTGCCGCCCGGTTTGCAAAGCCAGACAGCCCAAAGCGGAAAACTGTACTTTTTTCAGAACGGCCGCCGCTGCGGAACAGGCTGGCTACAGGCCCTGTCTTTTGTGCAGGCCGGAACTTGCTCCCGGTTCCTCTATTACTGATGCTACGGCTGATTTAGTTTACCGGGCTGCGCGAATGTTGGAAAGGAATTGCGGCAGCGGCCAGAGCCTGCGGGAAATAGCAGAACGGCTTGGCTGTACAGACAGACATTTGCGGCGCGTATTTACTGCGGAATGCCACGTTTCCCCTGTCCAATATTTACAGACCTGCCGCTTGCTGCTTGCCAAAAATCTGCTTACCGACACAGACCTGTCAGTGCTGGAAGTTGCAATGGCGGCAGGATTTGGCAGTTTACGCCGTTTTAACGATTTATTTAAAAAACATTATCAGCTTGTGCCTACAGCTTTGCGAAAAAGAAACGCAGAAGCAAGACGCCATGATGGTGAGATCACCTTGGCTCTTGGTTACCGCCCTCCTTATGCCTGGGATAAAATATTAAAGTTTTTGGCAGGACGGGCGATAACAGGAATAGAAGTTGTAAATAATGATGAATATCTGCGTACGGTAAAGCTGCAAAATGCGGAAGGCCAGCAATTCTGCGGCTGGGTACGGGTCGGGCACAGACCAGCTAAGAATACTTTGAGCGTTACGGTCAGCGAAAGCCTTTTGCCGGTGCTTCCTGAGGTATTGGCACGCATCAAGAATTTATTTGATTTATATTGTGAGCCTAAGGCAGTATATGAAACGCTGCAGGTGATGAATACTTTGCAGCCCGGTTTGTGTGTTTTAGGAACCAGGCTGCCCGGCTGCTTCAATGTTTTTGAAATGTCGGTGCGGGCTGTACTGGGTCAGCAGGTCACTGTAAAAGCTGCAAGTACTTTAGCTGCAAGGCTCGTCTCTGTGTATGGAACTCAGGTCCAGACAGGTATCGAAGGTCTTACGCACAGCTTTCCTGCGCCTGCGGCGATACTTGCACTGGGAGAAAATATCAGTGAGCATTTGGGAAAATTAGGTATTATCTCTGCGCGTGCGAATACGATTTATCAACTGGCACGGGTATTGGCAGACGAAAAAAATGATTTTGGATTCTGCGGCAATCCGGAGGAAGAAATGCAAAAGCTGCAGGCTATTCGCGGTATCGGCAGTTGGACGGCGCAGTATATAGCCATGCGGGCAATGGGCTGGCCCGATGCTTTTCTGCCAACGGATGCAGGAATAAAAAAGGCGCTGCCGGATCATACGCCTAAAGAACTGCAGGTACTGTCGGAAGCCTGGCGTCCCTGGCGCAGTTATGCTACGGTTAATTTATGGAATACATTATAGAGGAGGGCCTATATGTACTACTCTACGACTTATTTATCGCCCCTGGGAAAAATTACGCTTGCGTGTGACGCTTGCGGTAAAAATCTGGTCGGCTTATGGCTGGAAGGGCAAAAGTATTATCAGGGGACGCTGAAAGAAGCTTTGATTGAAAAGGACTCTGTACCGCTTTTCGATATTGTAAAAAAGTGGCTGGACAGATATTTCTCCGGGCAGAAGCCTGATGCGGCAGAGCTGCCGCTGGCACCACAAGGTAATGCGTTTCGCCAGGGCGTTTGGGAAATTTTATGTACGATCCCCTATGGAGAGGTAACAACTTACGGTAGTATTGCTAAAAAAATGGCAGTGAAGCTGCAGAAGGAACGGATGTCAAGCCAGGCTGTCGGCGGTGCTGTTGGACATAATCCCATTTCTATTATTATTCCCTGCCACCGGGTCATTGGTGTAAACGGCAGTCTTACTGGGTATGCCGGCGGTATTGAAACAAAAATAAAACTGCTGGAGCTGGAAGGCGTAGATATGTCTGGATTTTTTATCCCCCAAAAAGGTACGGCATTGTAATATACTAATAAAATCGGAGGAAAATTATGGTTACGTATAACGGCGAAAGGATAGTAGATGCGGCATTTGCTGAGCAGGTGTATGAGGCAGTCGCTCGGATACCTTGCGGTAAAGTGGCTACCTATGGACAGATAGCAGCGCTGGTCGGTGATCCGCTGGCTGGGCGTGAGGTAGGGCATATCATGAGCTGTGCTCCTTCTGGACGTAATTTGCCCTGTCACAGGGTCGTGAACCGTACCGGGGTACTGGCACCTGATTATGCTTTCGGCGGGCAGGAAAAACAACGTGCTTTGCTGGAAGCGGAGGGCGTAACCTTCCTTGCAGACGGGCGAATAGATATGGCGCTGCATTTATGGGGTAAATATGAACAATTTAATATTTTTGATATGAGCTGACAGGCCGGTCGATATTTTAAAATGCTCTGCAGTGAAAATGTTGACAAATATTTAAACAGATGCTAAAATAACCTTGTTTTTATGGAAACACCTCGGAGGGCACTACTGCCGGATAAGAGATATTCTCTTATCCGGTTTTTTTATTAGATTAAAGGAGGAAAAATAATGCTTACGGAAAACGCTTCAAAAATCCAGCAGAAATATTTAGGCGCAAAGGGTTTGATCGTACTGATCGCTGTGATGAATATGTTTGTACCGTTGTCGATAGATTTATATCTGCCGGCACTGCCGACGATAGGTACAGAATTTGCTGCGACACCTTTGATGGTCAATTTGACGCTGGTCAGTTTTTTCTTCTTTTTCGCAGTGGGGATTCTGCTGTTTGGGCCGGTAAGTGATAAATACGGACGCCGGAAGATTTTACTGCTGGGAATAGTTCTGTATACGCTGGCAAGTGGTCTGTGCGCCTTTGCCGGCAGTATTTACAGTCTGATAGCGTACAGAATCGTGCAGGCTTTGGGTGCAGGCGGCATGGTTGCTGTGTCGATGGCGGTTGTCAAAGATGCTTTTTATGGCACCACTAAAAATCGTGTTTTGGCGCTGGTGCAGGCTATGGCCGTTATTGCGCCGATGGTCGCTCCTGTTATCGGCGCATTTCTGCTGCAGTTTGTCAGCTGGCGCGGTACCTTCGGGGTCCTGATCGCCGCCGGTGCTGTTAATCTGGCAGCCAGCTTCTTTTTTGAAGAAACGCTGTCGGAAAGCGACCGTTATAAGGGCAGCTTTTGGAGTACCTTCGGCAGATTGGCAGTTGTCGGTAAAAATGTTGGTTTTACTGGTGTACTGACTGTATTTTCACTGCTGGCAGCACCTTATATGGCTTACGTGGCAGTATCTTCCTATGTTTATGTACAGTATTTTGGGCTTAGTGAGCAGGTCTACAGTTATTTTTTTGCTGCTAACTCATTTTTTGCCGTTGTCGGTCCGTTTTTATATATGAAGTTGATCGGGATCGTATCGCCGCGTCAATTTACCTATGGCTGTTTTATTTTTACTGTAGTAGCAGCGGCAGCGCTGCTGACAGTAGGGAGTATTTCACCGTGGTGGTTTTTAATAGCCTTTTTACCGGTCACGATCATGGAAAGCGCTGCCAGGCCTTTCAGTACGGCCATATTATTGGATCAGCAGAAAACGGATATCGGCTCTGCCTCGTCGCTGATCAATGCGGTGAATACTGTTTTTGGCAGCTTGGGTATGATGCTGGGTGCATTGAACTGGAGCAATTTTATTGAAGGGCTGGGGATCATTACCGCTGTTTGCGTCACATTGGCAATTGCGGGCTGGCTGGCCCTGCTGCATTTTAAAATCAGGGTAGAAGGTTTATAAAAATCAGTCAAAATAAAAAATACCTGCCGTTGGTCAACGGCAGGTATTTTGCTTTGCAGCGAAAATTTCAGTCGCTGCCTATAGGGGAAAGATGCCCAAGCAATCCATTATTTAACGATCAAGACCGGTATTTCCGCATACATGGCAACTTTGGAGCTGACGCTGCCGAGGATAAATTCTGCAACAGCGTTCATGCCGCGGCTGCCGATGAGGATCATGCTAGCTTCGGATTTTTTGGCGGCGGTCAGGATTTGCTGCGCGGCGTTGCCAACTAAAGTTTCATAATGAACGGGAACTTTGGCGGCAGCTGTCTGTTTTTTTGCTGCTTCCATTAATTCCTGACCGGCCAGTTCATATAATTCATTGGTTTGTTTGACCATAGCGGGGTTTAACTGGTTCAAAATGGTCGATCGTTTGCTGTAAGGTTCGATTACGTGGACTACTTTTACTTCTGCGTCAAGCTTACCGGCCAGATCAATACCATAAGCAAGCACTTTACTGGATGAATCAGAACTGTCGATAGCAATTAAAATTTTCTCTTTCATATAAATCCCTCCCTGAATTTTGCATCCTGCTCTTTACTTGACTGTTTTTCTTTTCTTTAATATTATTATAACAACAATAAAATCATACTTAAAATACTTATTTTTGAAATTATAATACCTAAAAAGTATGAATGGAGGAATACTTATGAATTTGCAGCAAATGCGGTATTTCGTAATGGTAGCGCGGCTGGGCAATGTTACAGAGGCTGCCAAAGCGCTGCATATCGCGCAGCCGCCTTTAAGCAGACAAATCAAACAGCTTGAGCAGGAACTGGGCGTGGTGCTGTTCGACAGATCAGGCCGGCGTCTGCATCTGACAGAAACCGGCCATATGCTGCTGCATCGGGCAGAAGAGATCTTAAATTTAACGGATCGGACTGTATGTGAATTATCCAGCAGTGAGCTGGGACAGGAGGGTATTTTATCACTGGGAGTTGTCCCTTCGATGAGCCTGATGGTATTACCGCAGATGATTGCCGCTTTTAAAGAGTTGTATCCCAAAATAACCTATCGGTTGTTGATCGGCGAAAGTTTACGGGTGATTGAACTGCTGGAAAAGGGGGTCATTGAAACTGCTATCGTTCATTTGCCTGTGGACGAGGATTATTTTGCAAGCTATAAGCTGCCAACTGAACGCTTGGCATTAGTCTATGATGCGGCGTTTTTTCCGCAGCTGGAGGGGACTTTTGAACTGCATGTAAGCAGGCTGCAGGGGCTGCCGCTTTTATGCCACCGCCGTTATAAGGAACTGTTGGAACAATCTGCTGCTAAAAATGGCATTCAGGCATATTTTTTCTGTCTCAGCGATGACAGTAATTATCTGATTGCCTGGGCGAAAGCCGGGTTAGGACTGGCCGTTATCCCAGAATCAGCAGAAGCGATCGCCAGGCATGAAGGGCTGGCCTGCGTCCGTATGGACGACCCGGACCTGACGACGACGGCGGCAGTAATCTGGACCCGCAAGCATTATCATTCGCCGACAGCGCGCAATTTTATCAGCTTTATCCCGCAGTATTTTGAACAGCATAAGGAACTTCCCTGAATGCTGTTAGTATTTTTAGGATTGGGTTCTTTCAGATAAAGTTTGGTGTATAATATTAGTATATAAATTTATTTGAGGTGCTTGTTATGAACGATGTAGAGCAAAGAAAAGCTGCCAAAGAATTCTCTGAATTCTGGCAGGGAAAAGGTTATGAAAAAGGTCAAAGCCAGCAATTCTGGATGAGCCTTTTAAGTAATGTTTTTGGAATTGAAAAACCGGAAGAACTTATCTCTTTTGAGGATCAGGTCAAACTTGATCATACTAGCTTTATCGATGCCAGCATACCTGCGACCCATGTTTTAATAGAACAAAAAAGCATTGATAAAGACCTTAATGCAGCTGTCAAACAATCGGACGGTTCTTTGCTGACTCCCTTTCAGCAGGCGAAACGCTATGCCGCTGAGTTGCCTTACTCTATTCGACCACGCTGGATAGTAACCTGCAATTTTAAAGAATTTTATGTTTATGATATGGAGCAGCCGAACGGTGAACCGGAAATCATTTTACTTAAAGATTTACCTAAAGAATATTATCGGTTGCAGTTTCTGGTAGATACTGGTAATAAGCATATAGAAAAAGAGATGGAGCTTTCCATTGCTGCTGGTAAACTGGTAGGTGAACTATACGAAGAAATCCATAAACTTTATTTGAATCCAGATAGTTTAGAAAGCCAGCAATCTTTGAATATCCTTTGCGTGCGGCTGGTGTTTTGTTTATATGCTGAAGATGCCAGTATTCTTGGTGGTCATAATATGTTTGGCGATTATCTCAAACGTTTTGAAGCCAGAGATCTGCGCCGGGCCCTGATTGATTTATTTAAAGTATTAGATACACCAGAAGATTTGCGGGATCCATATTTAGATGCTGAACTGGCCGCCTTTCCCTATGTCAATGGCGGACTTTTTGCTGATGAAAATATTGAAATTCCGCAGCTTACAGAGGCTGTGAAAACCAAACTTTTAGAAAATGCCAGTGATGGTTTTGACTGGTCTGGTATCAGCCCAACTATTTTTGGAGCTGTGTTTGAAAGTACGTTGAATCCGGAAACACGTCGCAAAGGAGGGATGCACTATACTTCTATTGAAAATATACATAAAGTAATTGACCCTCTGTTCCTTGATGACTTAAAAGAAGAACTGGCCAATATTAAAGCGATTGGCGTTAAGAAAACCAGAGAGAATAAATTAAAGGAATTTCAAGATAAATTAGCAAGCTTAACTTTTTTTGATCCGGCCTGCGGCAGTGGTAACTTTTTAACAGAGACGTTTCTTAGTTTACGTCATTTGGAAAATGAGCTGCTGAAACAATTACACGGGGTTGAGATCGTGATGGGTGATATCTATAACCCAATCAAGGTTTCTATTGGTCAATTTTACGGTATTGAGATCAATGACTTTGCTGTTACAGTTGCCAGGACTGTTTTATGGATCGCCGAAGCCCAGATGATGAAGGAAACGGAAGACATAATCAATATGCAATTGGACTTTCTTCCGCTGAAGTCCTATACTAATATCCATGAAGGCAATGCGCTGCGTATGGATTGGGAAACTGTTATTGCCAAAGACAAGCTCAGCTACATCATGGGCAATCCGCCGTTTCTCGGATATTCCTTGCAGAGTAAAGAGCAAAAAGAAGATATTTTATCTGTATATATTGATGAAAATGGCAAACCATACAGAACAGCAGGAAAAATAGATTTTGTTGCTGGCTGGTATTTTAAAGCAGCGCAATTTATGCGGGAAACAGATATTAAAACTGCTTTTGTATCTACTAATTCAGTAACACAGGGAGAACAAGTTGCAGCAGTTTGGCAACCATTATATGAGCGATTTGATATTCATATTGATTTTGCGTATAGAACATTTATATGGGATAGCGAGGCTAGTCTAAAAGCACATGTTCATTGTGTTATTGTTGGGTTTAGTATCGCATCTTCGAATAAGCAGCGAATAATAGTTGTAAATGAGCGTGTACAGTTTGTTAAGAATATTAATCCGTATTTAATTGACGCACCAATAATATTTATAAATAGTCGTTTCAAGCCAATTTGTGATGTAAAAACCATGACAACTGGAAATCGGCCGGCAGATGGAGGAAATTTGATCATAGAGGATAAAGACTATGAGGAATTTATAAAAAGTGAACCGGGTGCACTAAAATATATAAAACAACTTACGGGAGCAGTAGAATACATAAATAATAAAAAAAGATATTGTTTATGGTTAGTAGGGGCAAATCCTGTAGAAGTTAGAAGATTGCCAGAAGTAATGAAACGTATTGAAGGTTGTAGGATTGATAGATTAAATGGGGCAGCTGATAGACAACAATTAGCTGAAACTCCAATGCTGTTTAGGGAAACCAAAAATCCTGAAAGTTACATAATTGTACCAAGGGTTTCATCTGAAAATCGTAGATATATACCATTAGGGTTTTTAGATAAAAATGTTATTCCAACTGATTCGGCAACAATAGTAGAAAATGCAGAGATTTATGATTTTGGGATATTGACTTCGAATGTGCACATGGCTTGGATGAGAGTTGTTGCAGGAAGATTAAAAAGTGATTATCGTTATTCTAAAGATATTGTTTACAACAACTTCCCATGGCCAAACCCAACAGAAGTACAAAAAGCTAAAATTGAAGCAACTGCTCAAGGCATTTTAGACGCTCGTGCATTGTATCCTGGCAGCAGTCTTGCCGACCTTTATGATGAATTGACTATGCCGCCGGAACTGCGCAAGGCACATCAAAATAATGATAAAGCTGTAATGGAAGCATATGGTTTTGACTGGCGCAAAATGTCGGAAAGCGACTGCGTAGCAGAATTAATGAAATTGTATCAGCAATTGACCAGTAAGTAGATCGTACGCAATCTCGCAAAGAGAAACTGTTTATAAAAAGCATCGGGTGGTTGAATTATGAAGAAATTATTGATTGCTATAGCGTTGTTTGTCACAATGGCTAATACAACATTTGCATCCGAAACATTTATAGAAAGATTTTATGAATTTTCTACTCGCGACTCTGCAAAAATAGAGGAGATTAATTATTATCTTGAAAAATGCTGGTCTGTAAAAATCATGGAAAGTACACCCTGTAGTGCAGGTGATGAAGTTTAAACTATTAGATTGGATGTAGTTAATAGACAAAAGACATCAGATTTGTTCTGATGTCTTTTGTCTATTATTATGTGATTTTTTTGAATTTTCTACTCGCTCTACCAAGTAATTGGCAAAAGCAAGTAATTGTAATGCATGGTTTTCGCTATCTTCCCAATCACATTCATGCGCTCTTGGATTTCTTATGCCAGTCATACATCCTGAAAATATTTGCATATATCCCTTTTGCTCATCTTGTTCTGAAGTACTACTGCCAGCATTAAGCATTAGTACTGGATTGCCTGCACTAAACACTGATTGCATAAGTTTAGCACCACTCTCATTTATACCAGATGTTTTTTTTACCATATTATCAAGAAACTTGTAAGCTTCTTCTACAGCTCTAGCATGATGTCCATCTTTATAAAGTTTTTTTATAGTTTTATTTAACCGCTTGTGGGTAATTAATTCATCAAATAAATCACTTGTATTTTTTTCAGTTGCATTATTTGTTGAGTTCAAAATGCCTGGCAAAGATTTTAACTCTAGATTTAGTTTATACGCAGAATAGAGTATATCTATATAAATCATCCCTTACCATATAAATGTTTTGCCATACTGGCAAAAATAGCATCAATTTGAGCGTTTGAAGCTTCTGGAGAAATATGTATTTGTAAATCAATATGAACAGTTGGTACGACTTCATTTTTACTGCAAGGAATAGGGGAAGTCGGTGTTTGCTGTGTAGTGTTAGAGGATACATGAGTGGGTGTAGAGATTTTATTGGTGATAGCATTGTTGGATTTCTGAATTAAAGTTGTTTTAGGTTTGGCAATCTTAGTAGTAGAAGTTTTTATGTTTGAAAAATCTTTAATATTTCCGCTTTTTAACATTACGAATGTTGTCGCATTTTTTCCGGCTGCACTGGCACCAATAGCACATACATCCATAAACCAATTCTTTACAGAGGAAGCGTCAACATCTTTTTCTGGAAAGAGATCTAAGAGCTCACTTGGATAAATATCTTTTAATATTTCTTGACAAACTATTGAATATTTATCGTCGTTTCGCCAGTCATTAGCTCGAGGCAATGGCTTCCCTTCATCATCAATAATTTTCATTTGTTTTAAAGGTGATAGTAAGTTTCTTGCAGATTGGTCTGATGTTAAACCAAGCAACGATTTTAAATAGCTTACAGAAAGTGCTGTGGGAATCGTCTTTTTAAATTGTTGCCGAAGAGTCCACCAACTTCTTTCTGGCATCATTGGGTAAAATTGTTTTTCTGCCATGGAATTCACCATCCTTTATTTTTTATTATAAATCATCATTAAATAAACTTCAACTCTTGAAATTTGAGAGTTGATAGAAAAACAAAAATTATTTCACCATTATGCATTATAATATATTTGTGTTTTGTAAAGTTATATAGGATAAGTTAGCTGAAATCAAAGGGAGTAGTTCTTGTGAGTACTAGTAGCATAATAAAAGAGAATTTTATAAAAGTAACTGTTGCAACTTAGGTATACTCATATTGATTAGTAAAATTAATATGTTTGCTAATCAATATGATTAGATGAAGTGATTATGATTAATAAAAAAAGGCGAAATAGACGCTGTATTTGGTCTATGCCGCCTTTCAGTTAATGTTTTCTTATAATTTTCTCATTTAAAAACTTTGGGGCTTAGTTTTTAATTATTTCCAGGCCGGTAAAATTGTGCCCTGGAAGTGTTCTATAATAAATTTTTCATTATCAGCTGATTGGTAAATTTCTTTCAGTTTAGCGATGCGGGGATCGCTTTCGTTGGTCTTTTTAGTAACGAAGATGTTGACGAACGGATTGTCAGCAGATTCCAGAATGATGGAATCTTTGGTAGGGTTCAGGCCTGCTGGAATAGCGTAGTTGGCATTGATTACAGCAAAGGTAACATCGGGCAGGCTGCGGGGAATGGTAGCTGCATCCAGTTCCAGGAATTTGAAGTTATGTGGATTTTCGGTGATATCGGCAACGGTGGTAGTAACGTTTTTGATATCTTTGACTTTGATCAGCCCGGCATTGGCAAGAACTAAAATCGCACGGCCGCCGTTGGATGGATCGTTAGGAATACCGATTGTGGCGCCGTCAGGAATGGCGTCGCCTTTTTTCAAAGTTTTGGAGTAAGCGGCCATCGGGAAGTTAACGGTTTTGAAAACTTCTACCAGGTCAAATTTAGGCTCTTTTTGCAGAGTGGCATCTAAATAAGGGCGGTGCTGCATGCTGTTGGCAAAAACCTCGCCTTGGAACAGTGCTACATTAGGAGTTACATAGTCGTTGAATTCAACTACTTCGATTTTCAGACCTTGTTTTTCAGCAAGTTTTTTGACATTGTCCATAATTTCAGCATGAGGGCCTGCAGTAACTGCGATTTTGATAGGCGCATCGCCGGCAGGAGCTTTTGCTGCTTCTTTTTTATCGTCTCCGCAGCCGAAGGTGGTCAGGGCAGCTACGCATAAAGCTGCCGCGGTCAGTATTTTAGCTAATTTTTTCATGATAATTTCCCCTTTATAAGATGATTTTATAGTTTGTTTTTATTAAGCTTTTTGGAAAAGTAGTCGCCGAGTGACTGGATAGATTGGACCATAACGATAAGTACGACGACAGTGATCAGCATAACGTCCATTTGGAAACGCTGATAGCCGTAACGGATCGCCAGATCGCCTAAGCCGCCGCCGCCTAATGTACCAGCCATGGCGGAATAACCGATCAAAGCAATAACAGCGAGGGTGATACCTAAAACGATGGAATGCAGTGCTTCCGGCAAAAGGACCTTGCGGATAATCTGCATGGGGCTGGCGCCCATGGCCTGAGCCGCTTCGATAACGCCGTGGTCGATTTCCAGCAGCGAAGATTCGATGATGCGGGCAATAAAGGGTGCGGCTGAAATAGTCAAAGGTACGATGGAAGCGGTAGTACCTATCGAAGAGCCTACTAAAAGGCGGGTCAGAGGAATGATCGCTACCATTAATATAATGAAGGGAGTTGAGCGGGTAGCGTTGACAATAGCGCCTAAAACGCTGTTTACAGGAGCGTTGGGCAGGATATGGTTTTTACGGGTGACGGTTAAGATCACGCCGAGCGGTACGCCGATGAGTGTGGCGAGTATTGTGGAAGCCAGCACCATATAGCAGGTTTCCCAAAAGGATTTAAGTAAAAGAGCTAACATTTCAGGAGACATAACCGATCACCTCAACTTTCAGCTGCTGTTCATGCAGATATTGCAGAGCATTTTTGATACCTGCGGCGCTTCCTGAAATCTCAATGACCAGGGTGCCGAAGGGTATATCCTTAAGCGAGTCGATATTACCGTAGATGATATTGATATCGACATCGAATTTTTTGACCATACCGGAAACGATCGGATCGCCGGCTGAGTTACCGATGAAGGATAATCGCACGATCAGTTTGCTGCCTTCTGTGTAGACTGCGCTGATTGAAGAAGATTGCAGCAGTGCAGGCAGCTCGACATTGTTGATGCTTTTGACGAAATCTTTGGTAGTGGGCTTCTGCGGATCGGTGAAAACATCGATCATGGAACCTTCTTCAATGATCTCGCCGTTTTCGATAACAGCTACTCTGTCACAGACTTCTTTGACTACTTCCATCTGATGTGTGATCATGACAATAGTCAGATTCAGGCGTTTATTGATATCTTTGAGCAGGTCGAGAATAGATTTTGTTGTCTGCGGGTCCAATGCCGAGGTTGCTTCATCACACAGCAGTACTTTAGGATCGCTGGCCAGAGCGCGGGCAATACCGACACGTTGTTTCTGACCGCCTGACAGCTGGCTGGGATAATAATCGCCGCGGTCCTGTAATTGTACCAGCTCCAGCAGCGGCTGCACCCGCTTTTTGATTTCAGACTGCGAAATACCCTGTATTTCCAGCGGAAAAGCGATATTATCGTAAACTGTGCGGGAGGCCAGCAGATTAAAGTGCTGGAAGATCATCCCGATATTTTGGCGTGCTTTGCGCAGTTCCTGATTGTTCATTGCAGTCAGTTCCTGTCCATCCACAAAGACCTGACCGCCGGTAGGTACTTCCAGCATATTGATGCAGCGGATCAGGGTTGATTTACCGGCACCGCTGAGGCCGATGATACCGAATATTTCTCCGGCGTTGATATGCAGATTTGTTTTCTTTAAAGCGTGGATATCACCTGCATTGCTGTAATAGGTTTTTTCCACATTGCGTAAATCGATCATACAGCGTTCCTCTTTCTTTTCTAAAATCGTAAAAAAACCCTTCACACAGGTGAAGGGTAACGAAAGCGTTTCGTACTGCTTCATCTGTCGGATTTACATCCGTTGGATTTGGCACCGTTCACGTCGTGATGGTTGCCGTAGCTTCATAGGGCCAGTCCCTCGGCTACTCTTGATGAAATACCGTTTGAAGTTGTTAAACAAAATAATACACTTACAATCAGCACTTGTCAATAAAAATTTTAAAATTTTTGTAAAAAACCTTGCCTTTCACAAGATAAAGTGATAAAGTATAAAAGAAAAAAGGTGCTAGCACCAGCTAAATTTAAGGAGGCAATCATGGCTGCAAAAACCAGAGACCATTTGACCGATCAATTATTTAAAGCGATTCTTAGCTTAAAAAGTGAAGAGCAGTGTTCCAACTTTTTTGAGGATATTTGCACGATCAGCGAACTGAAATCCATGGCGCAGCGTTTGGAGGTTGCCAGAATGCTTGATGCAGGCTGTATTTATGAAGAGATAGTAGAAAAAACAGGCGCCAGTACGGCGACGATCTCACGGGTTAAACGCTGTTTGGTTTATGGCGCTGACGGCTATAATTCGATAATGCCATTATTAAAAAAGGAAGACAAGCACAATGCTGAATAATAAAGCTTTGCAGGTGCCGTATGGAACTAGGGACGTACTTCCGGGTGAAGCCGGCGCCAGAAGGATAATTGAAAATAAGCTTGCCTCTACCTTTAAAGCCTGGGGCTATGACGAAGTGGTCACGCCGACTTTTGAATATCTGGATACTTTTGCCGCAGCAGGTCAGCTGTCAGACAGCAGTTTTAAATTTTTTGACCGTCGTAATAATATTTTATTGCTGCGGTCGGACATGACGACTCCTTTGGCGCGTTTGGTAGCTACTCGGCTCAATGAGGGACCGGCGGTAAAACGGCTTTTTTATCTGGCGAATCTATTTCGCTATGAGGAAACACAGGCCGGACGCCAGTGTGAGTTTAATCAGGCCGGTGTTGAAATGATGGGTGCGGCCGGACCTTCGGCAGATGCCGAGATGCTGGCTTTAGCAGTAGCTTCGCTGCAGGCAGCAGGGTTAAATGATTTTGTGATCAGTGTTGGCCAGATCGATTTTATAAATGGCCTGATTGAAGCGGCTGAGGTCACTGAACTGCAGGCGCAGGAGCTGAAACGCTGCCTGATCGAGCATGATGTGGTACGGTTGGAAGCGTTGGCAGATGGCAGCAGGATGTCACCGGAACAAAAAGATTTGTTTAAAGAGCTGCCGTTTCTGCATGGCGGGCTGGAACTTTTAGATAAGGTTGAAGCCTGTGGTTTGAACAATAAAAGCTCCAAGGCTGTGCAGGATCTGCGCGAAATCTATGCTTTGGCCGAGGTCTATGGTGCGGCTGGTTATCTGCGTTTTGATCTGGGGCTTTTGCGCGACCTTGATTATTATACTGGAATGTTATTTGAAGGCTACGCTGAGGATATGGGTTTCCCGATCATCGGTGGCGGCCGTTATGATACAATGATGGAAAATTTTGGCAGATCCTGCCCGGCAACAGGATTTGCTATAGGGATAGACAGGATCATGTTGATTCTGAGTCGGCGCCGGCAGCTGGACAATATCAGCAGCTGGGATGTTCTGGTGGCCTGGCAGGCAGGCTGTCTGCCACAGGCGATCGCGCAGTGTATGCGTCTGCGCAGGAGCGGCAAAACAGTGAAGCTGGCTGCCGAGCCTTTTAACCAGAGCGAAGCAGTGGACGCGCAGCGTGCTAACGCCTGCGATACGCTGCTGTATATCGAAGATTGATAAAGGAAGTGCCGTAATGGATTATATTACCGTAGCGCTGCCGAAGGGCAAGCTGTTTCAAAGATCAGTAGAGCTGCTGGCTAAAGTAGGCTATAGTGCTGATAACGTAACTGAAGATTCGCGCAAACTTGTTATCAGTAACGAGGATAGCAAGGTGCGCTTTATAATTACTAAAACTGTCGATTTGCCGACCTATGTAGAATACGGTGCTGCCGATATCGGGATCATTGGTAAAGATGTGCTGCTGGAAGAACGCAAGGACGTATATGAGCTGCTGGATCTGAAATATGGACGCTGTCGTTTGATGCTGGCAGTTCCTGAGCAGATGCAGCGGCCCAGGCTGACTGATTATGCGCATCTGCGGGTAGCAACTAAATATCCGAACTGTGCCCAGGAGTATTTTCGCAGTCTGGGGATTCAGACCGAGATCATCAAGCTTAACGGCTCGATTGAACTGGGGCCGATGGTTGGATTGTCGGAGCTGATCGTTGATATTGTGGAAACAGGCCGTACCCTGAAAGAGAATAAATTGGTGGAGGTAGATTCCATCTATACGGCGACAGCAAGACTGATTGCCAACAGGGTGAGCTTTAAATTGAAATTTGACCGTCTGGATAAACTGGTCCGAGATTTGCGTAAGGTACTGGATGAGGAGGAAGAGCAATGCAAGTAACAGATGCCAGAGGAATGAGTGCTGTTGAAATAGCAGCTTTGATGCAGAAAAAAGCTTTTGATGAATGTGAGCTGTCCCCCGGAGTTCAGGCAGGTGTTACCGCTATGTTTGGTGCGCCGCTGACAGCAGCCCAGGTCGTCGAAAGAATTGTGACTGACGTAAGGGCCGGCGGTGATGGAAAGCTGCTTTATTATACTAATCTGATCGATAAAGCAGGCTTGAGTGTCCAAAATATCCGGGTCAGCAAGGCTGAATTTGCAGAAGCCCGACAATCAGCTGATGCCGAAGTGGTAGAAGCCATCGAACGTGCTATTGCAAATGTGCGTCGCTTTCACGAAGAACAGCTGCCAAAAACCTGGCTGACTAACCGTGAATGCGGTGCTATGCTGGGACAGAAGGTAACTCCTGTTGACTCTGTGGGTATCTACGTCCCCGGTGGAACTGCGGCTTATCCTTCTTCGGTGATTATGAATGCTGTACCGGCTAGAGTAGCAGGAGTACCACGGATCGTGATGGCAGTACCGCCCGGACGTGATGGCAAAGTCAATCCTTATGTGCTTGTTACGGCTGAATTAATAGGGATCAGGGAAATTTATAAAATGGGCGGTGCACAGGCCATTGCTGCGTTAGCTTTTGGTACGGAAACTGTACCAAAGGTTGAAAAAATTACCGGCCCGGGCAATATTTTTGTGACGCTGGCTAAAAAAGCTGTTTACGGGCACTGCGACATTGATATGCTGGCAGGTCCCAGCGAAATATTGATTATAGCCGATGATGGCGCTGATCCTAAATATCTGGCAGCTGACCTTTTGAGCCAGGCGGAACATGATCCTCTGGCCAGCGCTATTTTAGTTACGGACAGTGAGCTGTTGGGCAATGCTGTTGTAGCAGAGCTTGAGATGCAGCTTGCTGCTTTGCCGCGGCAGGAGATCGCTGCATTGTCTTTAGCAAATCATGGCAAGATCATTATTGCATCTGATATGGAAACAGTAATTGAGATGGCGAATATATCAGCACCGGAGCATTTGGAGGTTATGACGAAAGAGCCTTTTGCTCTGCTGCCTTATCTGCGTAATGCCGGTGCGATCTTTTTGGGCGCTTATTCACCGGAGCCTTTGGGCGATTATTATGCAGGACCGAACCACATTCTGCCTACCGGAGGCACTGCCCGTTTCTACTCAGTTCTGAATGTGGAGACGTTTATGAAGAAAACAAGTATCATTGCTTATACGCAGGGCGCCTTGACTGCTGTGGGCAGTGACGTTATTAAAATGGCTGAAGCTGAAGGGCTTCAGGCGCATGCTAACGCTATCCGCGTGCGTATGGAAAAGAGGTGAGGAGATGGCTGGATTTAATGCCAGGACCGGCTTGGAAGAATTGGAAGAATATGCTGTAGAACATGTGGCTGCCGACATTATCGTCAATGCCAACGAAAGTAATTATAATCTGCCGCGGCCGATTGAGCAGGCTGTGGTGGCGAAGCTGGCCGGGTTTCCTTTTAATCGATATCCGCCGATGCAGGCTGAAACGCTGCGCGGGCTGATTGCTGAAGATCTGGCGCTGGATGCAGACAATATCAGAATCGGCAACGGTTCCAGTGAACTTTTGCAAATGGCCTGTTATGCTTTTGGCGGCAATGGACGTAAAATCGCTTTTCCGTATCCGTCCTTTTCTATGTATGGCGTTTATACCAAGCTGGCCGACAGTATAGCCGCACCGTATCCGCTGACGCTGACGGGATATGTCGATCCAGATAAGGTCATCGAATTTTGCAGGGCAGAGCAGCCGGCGCTGTTGATTGTCTGCAATCCAAACAATCCGACGGGAAATTATAATCCGCTTGAAGTAATGGAGAAGATTTTAGCAAATGTCAGCTGCCCGGTAGTAATGGATGAAGCCTATATGGAGTTTGCTAAAGGCAGCGGCGTTGATCCGCAGGATCTGCGCCCGCTGAATAAATTAAAGCTGGTAGCAGGTTCGACTTTGGCTCTGACAGGTAAATACAGTAATTTTATGTGCTTACGTACTTTTTCTAAAGCTTACGGACTGGCTGGACTGCGTGTAGGTTATGCTGTCGGCAGTGCCGGTATCATGCGTGTTTTGGGAAAAACACTGCTGCCTTATCATGTTAATGCCTGGTCTTTAGCTGTAGCGGAAGAGGTTTACCGCCAAAAAGACTTATATAAAGAACAACTGGAAACTATTATCGAGCAGCGTGATCTGATGCGGGAACAACTGGAGCAAATGGGCTTGAAAATCTGGCCGTCCGCAACGAATTTTCTGATCTGTTGCCCGCAGGGCGAACTGACTGCCCGTTTAGCGGCTGCCTGCGAGCAGCAATATGGCAGCCAGGGTGAAAAAACACAGCAGATGCTGGCAGGAATGTACTTATACCGCAAACTGCTGGAGAAGAAAATTTTGGTGCGCGATTATACCAGTCATCCTGTATTGCAGGGATGCCTGCGGATCACGGTAGGCCTGCCGCTGGAAAATGCTGAAATCATCAGCCAGCTGCAGCGCTTATGCGGAGAGGAGGCAATATGATGCGGCAGGCAGTTAAAGAACGAAAAACTTTAGAAACTGCGGTCAGTGTAAGTATTGGGCTTGATGGCAGCGGGAAAGCGGATATCGCTACAGGTGTCGGTTTTTTTGATCATATGCTGACACTGCTGGCCAAGCATGGTTTTCTTGATTTGCAGGTGAAAGCACAGGGAGATCTGCAGGTTGACTGTCACCATACGGTTGAAGACTGCGGCATCGTTTTAGGAGAAGCTCTTAAAGCGGCTGTTGGTGATAAAAGCGGTATTCACCGCTATGGCAGTTGTTTTATTCCAATGGATGAGGCTTTGGCACAGGTAGTACTGGATTTTTCCGGGCGGCCGTACCTGGTTTTTGAAGCCGAAATTCCTAAAATAACTTTGGGTAACTACGATACAGAAATGACTGAGGAATTTTTCCGCGCCGTAGCCGTGGCCAGCGGCATGACTGTGCATATTCGAGTCTTGTATGGTAAAAATGTACATCATATTATTGAGGCGGTTTTTAAAGCTTTTGCCCGCGCGCTGGCAGAGGCAGTAACTGCAGATCCGCGCGTTCAGGGCGTGATGAGCAGCAAGGGGGCTTTATGAGTTCGAAGATAGTCATTGTTGATTATGGGATGGGAAACCTGCACAGTGTTAATAAAGCGATCGCTGTTGTTGGCGGCGACCCGATTATTTCCAGTGATGCCGCAGTTATTGCACAGGCTGATAAACTGATTTTACCGGGAGTAGGGGCTTTTGGCGATTGTATGGCTAATCTGCAGCGCAGCGGTCTGGTACCGATACTGCAGAAATATTTGCACAGCGGCAGACCGTTTTTAGGTATCTGTCTGGGAATGCAGGTTTTGTTTGAAGGCAGTGATGAAGCTCCCGGAGTGAAAGGTCTGGGCTATTTTCAAGGGCAGGTGCGCAGACTGGATACCGCTTTGAAAATACCGCATATGGGCTGGAACAAGCTGAGTTTACGCAGCAGTTCTCCGCTGCTGCAGGAAGCAGGAGATGAATATGTGTACTTTGTGCACAGCTTTCATGTTGAGCCGCAGCAGCAAGAGCTCATTACTGCCGTATGTGATTATGGTATGGAAGTAACGGCTGCCGTCGGCAGCGGCAGTGTACAGGCTTTTCAGTTCCATCCAGAAAAATCAAGCCGGGCAGGCCTTGGCCTGCTGCGCGCTTTTAAGGAGTGGCAGCCATGATAATTTTTCCTGCTATAGATATCCGCGGCGGCCGCTGCGTCAGATTGACGGAAGGTCGTTTTGACCAGGAAACTGTTTTTGCTGATGATCCTTCGGAAATGGCTGCCCGCTGGTCGGCAGTCGGAGCCGAATATTTACATGTCGTCGATTTAGACGGTGCTTTGGCCGGTGCGGGACGTAATCTGCCTGCAATCCAAAAAATCCTGGAGCACGCTTCTATGCCAGTGCAGGTAGGAGGCGGAATCAGAAGTCTGGCAGCTGTAGCAGAATTGCTGGAACTGGGGGTCAGCCGTGTGATTCTTGGATCAGCAGCAGTGCGGGAACCGCAGCTGGTTGCTGAAGCCTGTCGGGAATTTCCTGGTCAGGTTGTTGTAGGTATCGATGCTAAAGACGGGAAAGCCGCTATCGAAGGCTGGGGTGTCAGCGGTGGTATCGATGCTGTAGAGTTGGCTCTAAAAATGGCTGCTATCGGGGTCGAGCATATTATTTTTACTGATATCAGCCGTGACGGTAAGCTGAGTGGGGTGAATGTAGAAGCCACTGCCGCTTTGGCAAAAGCCTGCGGTGTTAAAGTCATTGCCAGCGGCGGTGTGGCATCGTTGAAAGATATACGCCGTCTGCAGCAGCGGGCCTCCTCTGGGATCGAGGGCTGCATCATAGGGAAGGCCATTTATACCGGAGCTATTGACCTGCGGGAGGCTCTGCAGGTCGCAAAGGAGGTCTGAGATGCATACCAAAAGAATTATTCCCTGTCTGGATGTAAAAGAAGGGCATGTAGTCAAAGGCACTAATTTTGTGGAACTGCGTGATGCCGGTGATCCTGTTGAACTGGCGGCCTTATATGACACTGAAGCTGCCGATGAGCTGGTTTTTCTTGATATCACTGCGTCTGTCGAGCAGCGTAAGTCTATGCTGGATGTCATAAACCGTACAGCGGGACAGGTTTTTATGCCGCTGACAGTTGGCGGTGGGATCAGCACGGTGCAGGATATCCGTAATGCTCTGAATGCAGGTGCTGATAAAATTTCTGTAAATACGGCGGCAGTAAAAAATCCGCAGCTGATTGCTGATGGTGCAAAGCTGTTTGGCAGCCAGTGCATCGTTTTAGCTGTAGATGCAAAACGATGCGGTACAGATAAATGGGAAGTTTATGTACATGGCGGACGTACCCCTACGGGAATTGATGTACTGGACTGGGTCAGAACGGCGGCAGAATTGGGCGCCGGCGAGATTTTACTGACCAGTATGGATGCTGACGGTACAAAAAACGGCTATGATATACCACTGACCCGGGCAGTTGCCGAAGCGGTGAAGGTACCTGTGATAGCCAGCGGCGGCGCAGGTAAGCTGGAACACTTCTATGATGTTTTGACGGAAGGTAAAGCCGATGCCGTTTTGGCGGCATCAGTCTTTCATTATAAAGAGTTTACTATCAGGCAGGTCAAAGAATACCTGCGGTCTAAAGGTGTAGAGGTGAGATTATAATGCAAGTAGATTTTTCTAAAATAAAATTTGATGAAAAAGGCTTGATTCCGGCCATTGTTCAGGATGCAGCAACCAATGCCGTGCTGATGCTGGCCTATATGAACGGCGAATCACTGGCGAAGACTGTGGAAACCGGTTATACCTGGTTTTGGAGTCGTAGCCGTCAGGAGCTGTGGAACAAAGGCGCTAGCAGCGGCCATGTGCAGAAGGTCGTCAGTATTGATTATGATTGTGATGGTGACAGTCTGCTGGTAAAGGTTGAACAAAAAGGTGCAGCCTGCCATACAGGAAATTATTCCTGTTTCAGTTATCCATTATGGAACAGCGGTGCGGGCAGAAATCTGCCGGTACCTGAACCGGATGGTATTCACGGTATTTTGGCTGAATTGTACCGCGTCATTCAGGACAAACGCGTTCATGGCGGCGAAAAATCTTATACCCGTTACCTGTTTATGTCAGGCCAGGATAAGATTTTGAAAAAGGTCGGCGAAGAAGCTGCAGAAACTATCATTGCTTCCAAGAATAATAACGGCAAAGAGGTTTTGTATGAGATGTCGGACTTGTGGTATCATTGTTTAGTGCTTCTGGCATATCATAATATCAATCCGGCAGAACTGCTGAACGAATTGGGTGGTCGCCGCAGTAAAGAAAATAACAGTAAATATTAACAAAAGAAACCTTCTGCAGTCTGCGGGAGGTTTCTTTGCTTAAAATTTACTGCTGACAGTTTTATTTTGTGCTACAATGACAAGTAAGAAATACGGGGATAAGAAGGTGGAAGCATGGAAAAAACGGTTTTAGTTATCGGTCACCGTAATCCAGACACGGATTCGGTCTGTTCTGCCATCGCCTATGCTTATTTAAAGCAGCAGCTGGGTTTGAACGCAGTTCCGGCACGTGCAGGCAAGATCAATCCGGAAACACAGTTTGTGCTGGAACATTTTGGCATACCGGTACCGAAATTAGTAGATGATCTGTATCCGCGGTTAAGTGATATACGCCTGGCGCAGCCGCCGACAGTGGGGCCAGATGCGTCACTGCGTGATGTGGGCAGGCTTTTTGTAGAGCACGAAGGTTTAAAATCCGTACCGGTATTGGATCAGGAAAATAATATCGTCGGCATCATTACTGTCGGCGACCTGGCGAAACGTTATTATAATGAGCTGTCAATTCAAGATCTGGACGACGGCGAAACAGATTACAGAAGTATTGTCCATACTTTAGATGGTCAGCTGATCTGCGGTGATCTGACACATACCTTTAATGGTAAGATCAAAATTGGGGCTTCGGAGCCTGAAACTCTTAGCACGGCAATTAAAAATGGAGATCTGGTTATCATCGGTGACAGAGTTGAGGCGCAGCTGGCAGTACTGGAGGCCGGCGCCGCAGGTTTGATTCTGACGCGGGATACGGAAATAACGCCAATCGTACTGCAGACGGCCCTGCGTTATAAGGCTGTTGTCATCAGCACGCCTTATGACACTTATACTACGGCCCGGCTGATCAATCAGAGCATTCAGGTCAGGCTGGTGATGACGAAAAACCTTGTGACTCTGAAAACGACAGACTTACTTTCTGATGTCAGAGAAAAGATGCTGGCGGCAAAATTTGTCAGTTACCCGGTGTTGGAGCGTGGTAAATATGTAGGGATGATGGATCGTGGTATGATGCTGGTTCCCGATCGTCAGGAGGTTATTTTAGTCGACCATAATGAACGCAGTCAGGCGGTGGAAGGCATTGAAGAAGCTCATTTGCTGGAAATCATTGACCACCATCGGCTGGGCGGGCTGACGACAGGCGCGCCGATCTTTATCAGACAGGAGCCTGTAGGTTCAACTGCTACTATCGTTGCCAACCTTACCTGGCACAGAGGCATCGAACTGCCGCCGGCTTTGGCAGGTATTCTATTTGCGGCTATAGTTTCTGATACTTTGTATTTCCGTTCTCCTACTGCGACTCTTTTTGACCAGGATACTGCTAAACGTTTGGCAGAGCAGGCCGGCATCAAGGATGCGGAAGCTTTTGCGATGGAAGTACTGCGTCATGGTTCTGCTATTGGTACGATGCCGGTGCAGGATATTGTGCGTAATGATATTAAGGAATTCGATTTTGGAGAACACCGGATTACGGTCAGTCAGATCAATATTATGGATCGGCAGCAGGCTTTAGAACGGTTAGGAGAACTGCAGAAAGCTCTTAATGAATTTCGTAAGCAGGAAGGTTATGACCTGTCGCTGCTGATGGTTACTGATATTTTGGGTGAAGCGACAGATCTTTTAGCTGCAGGAAGTCCTCAGACACAGCTTGTTCACGCTTTTGGCGAAGCTGCTGCGGAAGGATGCTATCACCTGCCAGGCGTTTTGAGCCGTAAAAAACAAATCATTCCGCCCTTGACAGAAGCCTTTAGAAAACAGGACTGAATTATATAAAAAAGACTGCTTCTTTAAGAAGCAGTCTTTTTTTACTGTTAATTAGCAGGGAAGAAAGGCCAAACAACTGGGATTACAACCAGGGATACGATAAAGGCTACGATAACGAGGCCGGTACCACATTTTACGTAGTCCATGAATTTGTAGCCGCCGGGGCCAAGTACCAAAGTATTCGGAGGAGTGCCTACCGGAGTTGCAAAAGCACAAGAAGCAGCAACTGCAATCGCCATCAATACTGCTTTCGGATCAGCGCCAAGCTGTTTAGCAATAGCAATACCGATCGGACACAGCAAAGCTGCTGAAGCAGTGTTGGACATAAATTGGGTCAGACCGCAGGACAGAATGAACAGAATAGCGGTCACTACTAAAGGAGACGGACTTCCGCCCATCAGGCCGACGGTCCAGTCAGCTATCAAAGCGCCGGCGCCGGTAGTATCCATAGCTGCTGAAACAGGCATCATACCTGCGAACAGGAAGATAGTTACCCAGTCGATAGAAGCATAAGCTTGTTTTTCGGTCAGGCAGCCGGTCAGTACGCAAACAAGCGCGCCGGTGATAGCAGCGATTTCCAAAGATACGCCAGGGATACCAACAGCCATGGTGATGATAACCAAAGCAAGGATGACGCCGGAGATGATTTGTTTGGTAGAAGAAGTGGAAGCGGCTTCGATTTCCTGTTCAATTTCCTGGTCAGCAGAAAGATCTACTTTCGGAAGCAGGTATTTGCCTACGAACATCATGTACAGCATACCAGCAATAGAAACCGGAATACCGATCCAGGCAAATTCAAAGAAGCCAAAAGGTTCAAGACCGGCAGAGGTCATAGCGCCGACTGCAATAATATTAGGCGGCGTGCCTACCATAGTAATGATACCGCCCCAACCGCAGGCAAATGCCAGAGGCATCAGTTGACGGGAAGCGGGGATCTTAGCTGCGGCACAAATACCGAGCGCAACTGGCAGCAGGCAGGCTGCAGTACCAGTATTGGACAGGCAGGAAGATAAAACCGTACCGACCATCATTAAGCCAAACATCAAGCTGTTCTCGCCTGTACCACACATTTTTACTACTACACCGCCGATTTTTTGAGCAAGACCGGTGTAGAACATGGAAGCACCTACGACGAACATACCTGCAAACAAGACTACGGTAGAGTCGGATAAACCCGAGAATACCTGTTTTGCAGGAATAAAACCTAACAGGCCGCAGGAAATCGCGCCTGCCGTTGCAGTAATTGCCAAGGGAATAAGTTCAGTTACGAATAAGAGAGCAACTACTGCCAACAAAATTAAACATTTTACTGCTTGGGACATATTATTCCTCCTTTTAAAATTTTAAAATGCGTTAACAGAATAGCAAATTTTGAAAATCTCCTCTGTTGCGACGGCAACATTTTTAAGTAAAATTTATTATAATTATTCATTTTTACAAAAAGTTTTACCTGAATTTTACTTATTTCTTAGATGAATGATACGAAATATCAACATTGTATAACTTATTTAAAAGAAATAAATAATTGGCGATTTGAAAATAAATAAATAATTTTTAATAATTAACCGATTTATATTTTTATTATTAAAAATAATTGATAAGATTAAAACTATATAGATTAATTTAAAAGCAAAAAGAACGCAGATAAAATATCTGCGTTCTTTTTGCTTTTAAATAAGATTTTTGTGACGCCAGACTCCACTGTGCCAGCGATAAATAAATATCAGTGCCCTTAAACATTCATCCATCATCATAGCGATCCAGATACCTATCAAGCCAAAATCGAGGACGATACCAAAAAAGTAGGCACCTGCTACGGAAACCAGCCACATGGAAAGCAAGCCTATTGTTACAGGACCTTTGATGTCACCGGCAGCCTGCAGTGACATGACCATAACCATGTTGACGGCACGGCCGATTTCCAGAAAAATTTCAATGAGAAAGATGTGGCGTCCCAACTCCAGCACTTCGGGGTTATCAGTAAAGATACCATAGATATGGTCGCTGTTGAAATATAAGAGCGTTGTCAGGGTACCGCTGATCAGCACCGCAAACCGCACAGTTTGCCAGACTCTTTGGCTGACTGCTTCCTGGTCGCCGCGGCCTAGAAGAAAACCAACGATGATTTGCGTCGCCATTGCCAGAGCCTGCGAATAAATGTATGAGAACATAGCAATGATATAGGCATATATTTTGGTCGTTATGACTACTAAACCCATCAGATTGACAAATTTCATAATCACCATCTGCGACAGCTGATACGAAAGCGACTCACCGCCGGAAGGCAGACCCAGATAGAGGATATTATGCAAAGTTTTTTTGGGAAAAGGACGAAGATATTTAAAAGACAAGGGCAGATTGATAAAACGGCGGAAAAAATATAGAATCAGCAGCAGACCCAGTACTTTACTGCTGTTGGTTGAAATAGTCACTCCCAATACTCCCAAGGGGGGGATTGGCCCGAAGCCATGAATAAGGAAAACATTACAGATAATATTGATAACATTCATGATGATAGAAGTCATCATCGTTACTTTTAGCAGTGAATAACCGCGGAAAAAAGAAATAAAAGAGATGTATACTGCCTGGACCACTATAAACAAGCCGATATAGCGTAGAAATAAGCCGGCTTCAGACCGGATGTCATCAGGTACGGCCAGCAGATTAAGAAAGAAGTTGTCGAAACAAAACAGAATTGAACTGATGATAAGTCCGAAAATGAAGTTTGTTAAAAGAGCTACGGTACAAACTTCCGTGACTTTTTCCTTATTACCGGCACCACGGTATTGGGCAATCAGGATTGTTGCGGCCATACTTATTACGCTGAGGGCAATAATAACGATGTTGATGATTTGATTGGCGTTACCAACGGCAGCAACGGATTTTTGAGAATAATGACTGAGCATGAATTGATCTACATTGCCGACCATCATTTGCAGCAAAATTTCAATGAAAATCGGCCAGGTCATTTTGAAAACAGAAAGCTTTGCCGCGGTAGTTTCGATAGAACGCATTGTCAAACACTCCTGAAAAAATAAATCTGCCTTCCTGAAGGCAGATTTGACCCAGGAAGGCAGGCGTCTTTGCTTGCGTCATACATTATAGCACGGTGCTTAACCTACTGCAATATTTTTGAGTTATATTTTACAATTATATTGACAAGTAAGGCTGTTTTCTATTATAATCTTAATTGTCTCGGGGGCATAGCTCAGCTGGGAGAGCGCTTGAATGGCATTCAAGAGGTCAGCGGTTCGATCCCGCTTGTCTCCACCAATTGAAAATGTAGAATCCATGCAGACTTTACGGTTTGCATGGATTTTTTGTTTTGAAAATAAATGGGTTGGCATTGAAAGTTGAATGGCAAAAATATAAAATTATCGTAATAAAGGCAGACTTCCAGTAAGTTTAGCAACCTTCTTTTTTGAGCCGCAGATTGCAAGACCAAAATATTTTAAAGCGCTTTCCGGTACTTGAGTCATTTTTTGAGTAAAATCATCATAAGTTTTACAGCTCTGCGCTAAATCAGAAAAATCAACAACGAGCAGGTCATGAAAAGCGTCTTGATAGAGTTGTTCCCTGATATATTTAAGTTTTTCTGCAGAGCTTTTCAAGACAGGAACAGGGAATTTGATAATGCCGAGATGACTCTTTTCTGTCTGATCGATTACATCAGGACCGACTGCTTCAGGCATGGTTTTGCCTAGGTTTATCCCCAAGATTACAGCAGTATTGGCAATAATTCCTAACGGCAGCTCTTCGTCAACGACGATGACACATTTTTCATTTTGCAGATTCATAATAAGCCTCTTTTCTATACAATGTTTTATAAGCTCCAAGCATTACAAAACTATTGTAACGATAAAGTAAAGAGGTGTCTTGTAGAATATTGGCAATGACCAAAATATTGCGTTGATATATTAGAATAGTGATTATAAAAACTAAAAATTTGACGACGCTAAAAAACAGGGAGCACGATTTGTCTTAAATCTCTTTATAGCCATCTGCCAAAAGGTCAAGTTTACCCGTATGGGGGTCAATGATAAGTCCGTGGATGGGTATATCATTGGGAATAAAAGGATTTGCCTTAAGTTTTTTAATGACTGTAAGTACATTTTTGGCGGGGTCGGTGTAAGGATCAAGCCAAACTTGAAAATCTTTTTCAATCAGTTTTAATTGCTGCTCTGAGACGCCTCTGCTTCTCATATTATGTAATATGTCTTTTGATGATGTCAGAGCGACACCGCAATCATAATGTCCGACTATGAAAATTTCTTTGATATCAAAAACATAGATGGTTAGCAAAAGACTTTTTACGGTTTCTCCCATTTCTCCGATTAAAGAGGTTCCGGCATTTTGAATTATTTTTGCATCGCCTCGGTGTATTCCCAGTGCTTTGTTGATCAGTTCAACAAGTCTGGTGTCCATACAAGTGAGCAGGGCAAACTTTTTCTGCGGATATTTGGATATTTCTTTTGTACACTTGTTATTTGCCAAAAATTCATGGTTGTTTGTCAATATCTCTTGTAGCAGCGTTGCCATTTTATCGCATCCCCTCGGTTTTTGCACTTTTTTAAATGAAGTGTATTTTATTTAAGATTATCAGTGAAATTGTCATATGTTTATTTTATCATTTATCAACTGTTTTTGAAATGAAAGATATTTAGTAAGGTTTTGTTTACATTTGTCTATACAGAAGTTAAAATACGTGCATTATTGTACTTAGCTTAGAAATATAAAACACCGCAGATTTCTGCGGTGTTTTATATTTTAATTATCAATAGATTATTTTGCAGTATTTTTAGTTATCTGCAACAAGTAATTTTTCATAGTTTTTCAGCTGCATAGGACGGTAAAAATAAAATCCCTGCGAATATTTACAGCCAATTTCATGTAGTGTTATGGATTGTGCCTGTGTTTCAACACCTTCACAGATTACCTGCATACCAAGCTCTCCGGCCATATGGATTACGTTGCCGACAACTATTTTTTCACGCATACCTGCAACTCCGTGGCTTACAAAGCTGCGGTCTAGTTTTAAAACATCTGCAGTCAGTTGCTGTAATTGACCTAAAGATGAATAACCGGAGCCGAAATCGTCAATGGCTATTTTGAATTGCATTTCTTTAAGTATCTGAAAAACCTCTGCAATAGTCGTTGATTCTTCCAATAGGACACTTTCGGTTATTTCCAATTCTAAAAGATGGTGCGGAACATTCCAACGGTCAGCGATTTCACAGATTCGTGCAGGGAAATCACTTTGTTGAAAATGTAGTCTTGAAAAATTGCAGGAAACAGGGAAAAGCGGATAGCCTTTTTCTGACCAAGTGCGCATTGTTTTACAAACTTCTTCAAACAGCCACAAGTCAACTTTTTTAACCATACCGTTTTTCTCAAAGATAGGGATAAATACGCCTGGCATCAGAAAACCTTTGTCAGGATGGTTCCAGCGAATTAAAGCTTCGCTTCCTATAATGGAGCCATCTTTCATAGAAACCTTGGGCTGATAATAGACTACAAATTCATTTTCCTGCAGAGCCTGATCTAAGCGGCTTTCCAACTGTTGTGCTAAAAGTGCCTGAGCACGCATTTTTTCATCATATAAAACAATAAAACTGCCTGGAGTATCTTTTGCGTAGCGTCTTGAATAATTGGCTAAATCAAGTTTTTGATGAAGGTCAATAGTAGCATTTTTTTCAATCAGACAAACACCAAATACGAAATCAATTTTATAAGGAATATCGGTTTTCGCTTTACGCCAGCAATTCAGCTTTTTAACAAAGTTTTGCATGCGTTTGTCTAAGTGTTCCCAGCAATTATACTTTAGCAGGAGAGCAAAATGGTCGGAGGATATCCTTCCGCAGAATTCATCATCTTCCAGGATTTCCTGTAATATTTTACCGCTGGCTTGCAGTACCTGATCACCCGTAGCAAAACCAAAGTTATCGTTGATAAATTTAAACTGACAAATATCACTGTAGAGTAAAACAAATGACTGCTGTTTTTGGGGGGTATTATTTTCTTCCTTCTTTTTCCAGAAACCATTATAAAGTACAACAAAAGACTGTTGTTTGGAGGGAGTGTTATTTTCTTCCCATTTCTGATAGAATCCGTTCATATTATAAAGACCGGTCAGTTCATCCTTATACAGCAGATCCTGAATACGGCGGTTACTGCGTAAAGCGTTTCTTAAATTACTGCCTATCAGCAGAATTATTATGCTCAGGACCAGTATCACAATACAGCCTACCTGCCAAAGATGCTGCTCAATAAATTCCAGCATACTGACTTCTTTGGTATTGGCAGAATGCGTTACAAGATAGGCGTCTACCTGCTCTGTAGGAAGATATTGGATACACTTATTAATGATCGAAAACAACTTCGGATCGCCCGACGCAGATAATCCTACACACATTTCATTGATTGGCTGAGCTAAGGTTATAGTGCGCATACCCTGGTAAGCTGATCTGCTTAGATAAGCGCCGGCAACATGAGTGTTTGTACAGGCAGCATCAGCTTTATTGTGCAAAACTGCGTTAAGACAGTCTTCGATAGAAGGATAGTATTTGAAGGTATAATATGGATTTGCTGCCTTGATAGCTTCAGAAAGCTGATACCCTTGAGGCAAAGCAATTACTTCCAATTTATCTGAATCGTATCTGGTGATCATTGAGGTAGGTGCACGTAGATAATAAAGTGTGGAATTGATATTGTTTCTACCGTCCCAAAGGTAATCACCGTCAGATAAAGCCAAAGCAGATATTTTCCCCTGCTGTAAAAGTTGCAGAGCTTCAGTTTGATTATGTGCTTCAAATTCAAAACGCAGACCGCTGTTTTTGGCAATAAATTCAAAAATATCTGCAGTTACTCCAGTAATTTGCCCGCTTTTTTTACTCTGGTATGTTAAAGGCGCAAAAGAAGGGTCATAAGATACTAATATCGGTGCAGCTTGTTTTATATATTGGAGTTCTTCTTTAGTAAAAACAGGCTTTTGGTTAACGCTTGGGGCAAGATACTTATCATACAAATCCCGGCTGTAACCAGGATTAGACAATAGAATATTATTCATGGCCTTGTTGATTTCAGACAGTAACTCGGGATTTGTCTTGGTTACGGCAAAATATAAAGGACTGGGAGAAAACTGGGCTACACTGCGGAAAGTACTGTTTTTTCCAAGGTGGGTAATGGCAACACCGTCCAGTGTACCATTATCAAGTGCCTCTAAAAGT